>CXVQ01000029.1_pt1 | contig 38974 bp, 26 predicted proteins | sample 940721 | NCBI WGS metagenome assembly CXVQ01 (sample SAMEA3493534, study PRJEB9703) | human gut metagenome | biome: ENVO:mammalia-associated habitat; material: ENVO:feces | place: Bangladesh | collected 2010-01-06
AGCGGCTGGGTGCGTAACCGATACGACGGATCAGGCCTCCTGCTTGGCGGCAGTACGGCGCTTCTCGAGGTTGGCGAGCAACTCGTTGACTTTCTTGGTGGCCTCATCCTGCTGAGCGGCAATGTCGGCACGAATCTGTTCGACCTCGGCAGTGACCTGGCTCATCGTGTTGGTGCGGTTGACCTCGGCCTCGTCGGTAATCTCCTGAGCCTTGGCCTTGGCGGTATCGGTGATCTCGCCGGCCTTGCGCTGGGCCTCGGTCATCATCTTGGACACCTGCTCGCGTACATCGGCCAGCTTCTTGTTGGCATCGGCGAGCGCCGCTTCGATCTGGTCATTGGAATCGGACTTGAGCTTGGCGATTTCCTCGTTGGCGTTCTTGCGCAGCTCGGCGGTCTGCTTGGCCGCTTCGGCCTTCATCTCGGCGATTTCGCGCTCTTGCGTAGAGCGTTCGGAGGCAAGCCTCTTATCGTGTTCCTCACGGGTGTTGCTGAGCTCAAGTTCAACGGTCTGACGCTGCTCGGTGACATTCTTGGCGGTCTCAGCGCGCAGCTGGGCGGCATCCTCGTTGGCGGCAGTGGTGATTGATTCAGCCTGATTGTTGGCATCCTGCAGGATGGAAGCAGCCTTGGCATTGGCATCATCCACAATGTGCTGCGCGTCCAACTTAGCGTTGTTAATCAACGTCTCGGCTTGAGCTTGCGCGGTCATGCGCGTGGAGGAGGCGTCCTGCTTGGCGCGTTCGAGCAGCTCGGAACTGGTCTGCTCGGCGGAAGCAAGCATCTGCTGAGCGTTGGCGCCGAGCGACGCGAACGTGTTGCCCTGCGACTTCTTATTGCGTTCCTCCTGCAATTGGGCCTGCAATTGCAGAATGCGATCATCATCCGCGGCAATCTGCTCTCGCATGTTGGCCAGCGTGCGATGGGCCTCGTTCACGCTATCTTGGGCAACCTCGAATGCCGCGTCCACCTTCTCTTTGTCGTATCCTCGCAGCACCACCGGGAAACGGTCCACCATGTCTGTCCGTCCTTTCACATACGCAACTTGGCTCGTCCTCAAGCACTGTAGCGTATGAAAGCATGCTGAAGCTGGGGACGGCGAACATCGTTACAATGCGTGCGAAACGTGTTCGGTTTTGGTGTGTCGGGGTGAGACTCAGGCAATGAGGATATCGGAGCTGGAGGGCTTGAGATAGTAGCGCACAGCCTCGCGCACCACGTCTCGCCCAGCGGCAATCTGCTGTTCCAGCGGCAACCCATTCTGGCTGGAATGCGCCGGCCCTACCAATGGGAAGCTCACGAATCCTCCCAGCACACGTTCCTGAGTGGCGGTCCAATTGAGCAAATTGTAGAACAGCGAGTTGCATACGAATGTGCCGGCATCAGAGCTTAAGGTGGCCGGAATCGAATCGTCGGCAAAGTCATTCAAAATCGAGCGCAATGGCAGACGCGTCCAGTAAGCGGCCGGGCCGTCGGGATCGATGGGCTCGCGACGCGGAGTCACATTGTCGGCGTCAGGTTTGGCCGTATCCATCAAATTGGTGGCGCAGCGTTCCAGCATCACACCACGGGCCGAATGCTTGAGCCCAGTGGCGATGACAATGTCAGGCCTCGTGGCCTCGATGGTCTCTTTGAGTGTGGGCCAGGCTTTGGCGAAACTCACCGGAATGCTGACCACATGAATGGTCACCTCAACCTGATCCAACGGGTCGTCCGGACCGGAGGCAGGCCCCAAACCCTGCTCGGCAATGGCCTTGGGCACCTCGATAGCCGGATTAACGTCCACACCGTCATAGTGGTCGAATCCGGAAATCACAACATTGAGTTCACGCATATTGGTAAGTCTAATATCTCTTCACGGGTTTGGGGAGGTCAGCGCATCTGGCCTGCGGCTTGGGCGAGGAGCGCATGCATGCGGGCGCGCGCCTCTTCCTTGGGATCGCGTCCCTGAATTTCCTCGGCGATATGTTCGGCGGTGGGCACATCTTCCAGCGTGGTGATCTTGAGATTCGTCTCGCTGCCGGACACGATGGCAACCGGCTCGTCAGGCAGATAGTCGACCACTACCCGAGTGTCATCGGTGGGGTGGAAATCCGGGTCGGATGCGGCCAGTTCGTATGCACGGCGAATCGTGGCGAATCGGAACGACTGCGGTGTCTGCGCACGGAACGTGTTCGGGCGGTCCGGCACCGATTTGACCACTTTCACATCGCCGAGATCCTCGGTCAGCAGCACTGTATCAGTGGAAGCATATGCCACGGTTGCGGCGGTGAACTGGTCGAGCGCGTCAATCGACCCCTCGATGGAGGACTGCTCCACAAACGGTCGGACGGCATCATGAATCAGGATCTTGGCGTCATCGGGAATACCGGCGGCCGCCAACGTGTCAAGCGCGGCGGCGGTGCTGTCCACACGTTCGGCGCCACCGTCGATAATCACGCGCACTTTGGTGTATCCCATATCGTCAATCAGCGATTCGACCGCCGAACGTACCTTGGGATTGACCACCACCACGATGTCACTGACACGCCCGCAACGCTCGAACGCCTCGATGCTCCAGCACACGATGGGCTTGCCGCCCACAGAGACAAGCTGCTTGGGGTTGTCGGGGTCAAAGCGGGTACCGAAGCCGGCCGCCAGCACCACGGCCACCACCGGCGCGGTCTGTGCGGGTCGGGCGGCTGCGGTTTCAGGGATATCGGAGTCTCTCTCAGTCATAGCCACCACCGTAAGGGGAAGTCTGGCCGTTCGTGACCTGCCTCACAGCTTTCTCCACGGAATGTGCTCGCTATTGCCGCACGATGAGAGCCAGCAGGCGGCCTTCGTGGGCTTTGTTGGCAAGCGAGGCACGGCGATGGGAGTACCAGAGCGGATTCTCGAGCGTGCACATACTGTGGTTGATGTTGCCGATGCGCTCCGCAAGCTCGGCCGGCCCCTCACCGTCGGTGCGGCACAGTTCAGCAAGTTCAGGATCCGCCTCGAGGTATTCGGTCGCAGCATGGACGCGCGGCATGGAATCAACCACCTGATGGACACCGGCAAAGGCGAGGTCAATCATTGCGGCTTCGGCGATATCAATGCCGGCACCGCCGAAGCGTGTCTGCGTTTTGGTCAACGGGAAACGCTTGACGAACTGGTCGGCGACCTCATCGCCCACCTCGTAGCAATCACCGCAGATACGCGGGCCGAGTGTAGCAATGATGTTCGTCGGATCGGCCCCCTTGAGCTTCATCAGTTCCACGGTGGATTCGATGATGCCGCGTTCAAGGCCACGCCGTCCGCAATGAGCCGCGCCGATGACGCCGGTGACCGGGTCGGCGAGGAGCACCGGCAGGCAGTCAGCCGCGAACATACCCAGGGCGATGCCGGATTGTGAGGTGACTTGCCCGTCTGCCTCGATGACCTGCGACACATTCTCAGCTGACCCAGTGGGTTCGGTCGGCTCGTGCTTACGACCATCGGCATCGGTCTCCATGCCACGACCCGTCTGATATTCCTCCACACTCCGGTGGGTGCCGGATACATCGAAACCAAATGGGGTGTTGACAACGAAGGAATCATCCACATCCACAGCCACGCCGGAATGCACCTGCGAGACCAGCGACAGGCGTGCATGCACTGCTTCAGACAAGGCAATGCGGTTCGACATCACGGCCTGTGGATTGTCGCCGGATTTGCCACCGAGGTTCAGATTGCCGTAATCACCGGCGCTCAGCCCTCCCAGCCGCGTGGTGTAAACCACCGTGATACCGGGAGCTAGCGCAATCGGAATAGTCACCGGAATCGGGCGACCCTCCTTATCAGTGGAGCTGATCTGGTTGGAATCGAGGATCTCGTCACTGTATTCGGACATCACGCGCTCCTTTATTGTCTCTGTTGTCTTATTATCTCAGTTATCTGTGGCTCAGCGCCAGAATTTTCGGAAATCAATGGCTTTGTCCCTTAATTTCTGTCGTTTACCAGCTCTCAGTGTCAGGAATTTAGGAAATGAGCCCCCATCTCCTAAATTTCTAACGCTGAACACGACTCAGCGAAAGGATTTCAGGACGAATGGGACAATTTCCTAAATCTCTGTCGTTGAGATAGCCGTGACGAAGGAACTCCACCGGTAATGCGGTCTTAATCGCCGCATTCAATCAATGGCTTCCGGTTCTTCGTCCGTCAAAGCTATTCGGCTTTGAGCGTGGGCTTCTTGGTACGCGAACGGATGGCGGCGTTGATGGGCACCTGATGCGGGCAAGGCATCGAAAACACATGCGCCGGATTATTGATGGCGGGCACCGGTGTGCCGTCTGCATCGCGCAGACCGTCTTCCGGCACAATGTATGCCAGCGGACGCTCACCGGGCAGGAGGAATTCGACTTGCTGACCGGGTTCGATTTTGTTGCGGCTCATCAGTGTGACGCGGCCGCCTTCGTCTGCGCTCCAGCTGAGCACTTCTCCGACTACCAGCCAGGAACGGAAATAGGCGGAGCGGTCAGTGTTCTGCGTGACTTTGTGCTCGGGGTAGTAGAAGCCGGTGGAGTAGTCACGGTGGGCCACTTTGTCGGTTTCTTCGAGCAGCCACTCTGGCAGTTCGACGTGAGGGGCCGGGCGGACGGCTGCGTGCTTCCAATCGGTCTCAATCTGTTCGACGGCGGTGTTGGACTTGCGACGCGTGGAGCGGGTGTGGGAGCTCATGCCGTCCGGCTCCGGCGCATCGGACGTGTTGTATCCCTCATCGGCCACACCGGCGAATGCGGCGTCGGCATTGCGCATTACCTGATCTTCGGTTCCCTGGCCGTAATCAGGGTCGGACGGGCGGATCACGCGGTCGTGGAACGGCAGCAAGATATTGCCGTCAGCATCTTCAAAACCGCGCTGAATCATGTATTCGTTGACGGCGGTCTTGTAGGCGTTGGTCATCGCGGCGATGTAGTAGGCGCTTTTCGCACGGCCTTCGATTTTGAGGCTGGTGGCGCCGGAATCGATTAGATCGTCGAGGTGGCCCAACATGTTCATGTCCTGTGAGTTGAACAGGTAGGCGCCGTTTTCTGTCTGCTCGATCGGGAAGTACTGTCCGGGGCGTTTCTCCTCCACAATCGAGTACTTCCAGCGGCAGGGCTGGGCGCATTCGCCGTGGTTGCCGTCACGGCCGGTCAGGTAGTTGGAGAACAGGCACCGACCGGAGAACGCCATGCACATGGCGCCGTGCACGAAGCATTCGATGTCAAGGTCATCGGGAATGTTGGCGCGGATATCGCGCACAGCCTGCAAGTCCATCTCGCGGGCCAGCACCACACGGCGAGCACCGAGCTCATAGAACGCGTTGGCGGCCTGGTAGTTGGTCACACCCGCTTGGGTGGAAACATGCAGTTCGAGGTTCGGGGCCACTTGGCGGGCCATCATCATTACGCCGATATCGGAGACGATGAGCGCATCCACGCCGGTGTCTTTGAGCTGGCCGATGTATTCGCGCATGGCTTCGATCTCGTTGTTACGTGGCAGCACATTGCAGGTCACGTACACGCGGGCGCCGCGCTCATGGGCGTAGCGCGAGCCCTCCTCGAAGTCCTCAAGACTCAGGTTTTTGGGGGCCGAGCGCATACCGAACGCTTTGCCGCCGCAGTAGACGGCGTCGGCACCATAATCGACCGCAGTTTTCAGGCCGCGCAAGTTGCCGGCCGGAGACAGCACTTCGGGCTTCTTGCGTGTGGGGATTCTCATCGTCGTATTCATCACCGCAATAGTGTAGTGGTGGCCGTGTAATGCGGGCGGGGCTACCGTTAGGCTGGGAAGCATGAAAATCGATATCGTGAGCGTGTTTCCCGAGTATTTTGAGGTGATGAACCTGAGCCTGATGGGCAAGGCCCAGGCCAAGGGGCTGTTGGAGATCAAGGCGCACAATCTGCGCGACTGGACCCACGACGTGCATCATTCGGTGGACGATACGCCGGTGGGCGGCGGTGCCGGCATGGTGATGAAGCCCGAAGTGTGGGGCGAATGTCTGGATGAGCTGCTGGGACTTTCGCAGCAGTCTGACTCGGTCCCAGCTCCAGGTATTGCAGCTGACTCTGACGCCGATACGAACCAATCCGACGATCCGGTCTCCGCTGCCAACACGCGATCGGCATCCGTCAACGTTCCCGTTTCTTCTGACGGCTCTCCTGCCGAAAGTGACGTGTCCGCCCAGCTAAGCGCACCAGTGCTCATCTTCCCGAACCCGTCGGCCCCGCTGTTCACTCAGCGCGACGCCACGGAACTCAGTCATGCCAAGCATCTGCTGTTCGGCTGCGGCCGGTACGAGGGGTACGATGCGCGCATTCCCGACTACTACCGTTCACAGGACATCGATGTGCGCGAGTATTCCATTGGCGATTATGTGCTCAACGGCGGCGAAGTAGCGGTTTCGGTGATGCTGGAGGCCATTACCCGCCTTATGCCGGGTTTCATGGGCAACCCGGATTCCATTGTCGAAGAGTCCTACACCGGCGAGGGTGCGCTGTTGGAACACCATCAGTACACCAAGCCGGCCGTATGGCGCGATATCGCCGTACCGAATGTGCTGCTTTCCGGAGATCATGGCAAGGTGGATCGCTACCGCCGCGATGAGGCGCTGGCCCGCACCGCCGAGATTCGCCCGGATTTGATTGCGGCGCTGGATTGCAAGGCGTTGGATAAGGCCGACCGCAAGACCCTGATGGCTTTAGGTTGGGAGGTCTCCGCCGCCCACCCGCGCAAGTTGGAGTAGGCTACGCCTCCGGCCCAATCGCCTCAATATAGAACACAGCGGTTTCGCCGTAGTTGCGACTTTCGGTGATTTTCCAGCCCTCAGGGGCCTGCGGATCCTCCGATCGCACCGAACGTTCGAGCATAATCACCGTGTTGGTGTTAGTGGCGCTGCCCGCCGCCAAGTCGGCCAGAAGCTGGTTACATTCGTCGGTTCCGTAAGCGTAGGGCGGGTCGATAAAAATCACATCGAACGGCTCGCCAAAACCGCCAGTCACCTGCTCGGCCTTTTTAGTGAGCACACGGGCTTTCAGCGAGGCGTCCCAAGAACGGTTTTTCTGCAGTTGCGCGAACGTCTTGGCGATAAGCGCCGCCGCAGGTCGGGAACTTTCCACGGCCACCAGTTCACGTGCGCCGCGGCTCAATGCCTCGATGCCCAGTGCGCCCGTACCGGCGAACAAATCCAGCACACGGGCGTCGTCCAGCACACCCCATGAATCAAGATGGGAGAAAATCGCCTCTTTGGTGCGATCCGTGGTGGGCCGGGTGCCGGTTTTCGGGGTGGCGAGTGCCGCACCCTTGAATCGTCCAGAAATAACGCGCATGTCTACCAGCCTAGCGGCTGCTCGGAACCATCGAACTCGTTAATACGGCCTTTGCAATATTCTGACTGACGGCCGGCTTCCCCACGGATCTCTCATAATTGAGGCAATCAAGGCACAACAATCGTCAATCTGGCCTTCGAAGGGCTGATTGGGGCATTTCAGGAGGTCTATCTCCGTTTCAAGGGGCTCCTCAAGCACGAAACATCGAGTATAAACGGTCTAATGATAACGTCATTCCGCCGTTTTGTGTCCATGTCTACTCAGCCACCAGCCCCTTGAAACGGAGATAGACTTCCGGGCAACCGGTGTATCTGCCCCTCGAAACCGAGAAGGCCTCAGCTGGAAGTCAAAAACGTCTCGTTGCCTCGGGTAAAGTCGAGGACCGCTCCGGCAAGCTGGACTTCGCCGGCCAGTTCGGGGTCGGCTTCGAGCAGCTGCTCAGCACGGGTACGAGCGTCGGCGATCATGTCGGCGTCCTTGACCACGCGCAACAGCTTCAGACTGGACTTGCCACCGGATTGGGCATCTCCCAACACGTCGCCGGCACCGCGGAATTCCAAGTCGGCCTGTGCGATTTCGGCCCCATCAAGCGAATTGTGGATGACCTCAAGGCGCTGCTCGGCGGGCGAGCCCGGCTCGGCACGGGAGATGAGGAATGCCCACGAATTGGTGCCACCGCGCCCCACACGACCACGCAGTTGGTGCAACTGGGACAAGCCGTACCGGTCGGCATCGAAAATAACTATGCAGCTGGCCTGTTTGACGTCCACGCCTACCTCGATCACCGTGGTCGAGACCAGAATCGGAGTCTCGCCACTGGCGAAGTCAGCCATGACTTGGGTTTTGACATCATCCTTGTCTCGACCGGTCAATGTGGCGAAACGGATGCCGGCAAACTGCGGGAGCTTCTGCAATCGATCTGCGATTTCGGCTACCGAGTGCAACGGCGGGCGGACTACCGTCTCACCATTGTCGTCAAAAGTCTCATACGGATCATCAATGCCAATGTCATCGGCCGATGCGCGGGATGTCCGCGAAGAAGCCGCCCGACTGGATCGCCCGCTTGAACCCGCTGAAAGCCCTCGCGAACGCCGCGCGGAATCCGCTGCCGACACGCCGCCGTCATCTTCATCATCCGTATCGATGCGCGGGCAGACGATATAGGCCCGCTCCCCTGCATCTACACGCGCACGGATATGCGCGAACATACGCCCCATCGTGCCCGCGTCAGTTTCGTTAACCACCACCGTGCGAATCGGTTTGCGGCCACCAGGCAGCTCAGTGAGCCAGGAAATATCAAGATCGCCGAACCAAGTCATGGCGGCGGTGCGCGGAATAGGCGTTGCGGTCATCACCAGCAGATGCGGCGTGGTGCCGTCATCGGTTTTGGCATTGAGACTTTCACGCTGTTTCACACCGAATCGGTGCTGCTCATCAATGACCACCAACGCCAGATGTGGTGCTTGGAACGTCTTGGAGAACGCCGCATGCGTAGCCACGATAATGCCCGGCTCGCCACTGGCCGCAGCAGCAAGAGCCTTACGCCGGGCTGCGAGTTTCATGCCGCCCGTTAGCAACGTGACAGGAACATTGAGGTCGGCGACCATCTTGCCAATAGTCTCAAAATGCTGTTCGGCGAGCACCTGAGTAGGAGCCACAAGCACCGCCTGATACCCCGCGCCGACCACTTGCAGCATGGCGGCGAGCGCCACCACGGTTTTGCCGGATCCGACTTCACCCTGCAACAGGCGTTGCATAGGCCAGTCACGAGCCAAGTCAGAGGCGATATCTTCAACTACCTGATGCTGACCAGCAGTCAGTTCAAATGGCAAGGATGCGATGAACCGATCACGCAAATTAGTTACGTCCGTCGTGCTGGCTGCGCCGGTTTCATTATCGCCGTCCAACAGGCACGGATGAGCAGACGACTTATGAGCATGTTGGCGGGCCTTCAGTAGCGAGGCCTGAGAGACGAACGCCTCCTCGTAGCGCAACGTCTCAATGGCCGCTTTGAATCGCACGGTGGAGTCCGGGTCATGAATGGCCAAGAACGCCTCCGCCCTGTGAAGCAGGCCCTTGGCCGCGCGTATGGATTTAGGCAGAATATCCGGGATGGACTGGGCGAGTGTGGCAACCTTGGACTCGGATTCCTCGCCGTCCTGCACCGCGATGTTGTCGGTGGAGGGCGCAGCGAGTTCGGCGGGCATGCTTTGGCTTTCAGGCACGGATGACGTGCGCGCACCCATCATCCACAACAGCCCCAGAATCGTCTCGTGAATATGTTCGGACGAAATACGTGAGCTGGCATGGTAAATCGGCCGGGGCCGGCAGACGCGGGTGAGGGCGTCCGCCACGGTGTCGGCATCATATTTAAGCGTCGAAGCGGGCCAATCGGCGGCAGACTGGAAATTCGCGTATGGGCCAGCAGAGCCCGTGGATGCAGAATCGGCCGCAGCATCAGGAATACTGTTCTTGCTCCCCGAACCCGTCGCTGTTCCCGCCGGCCCGGGCGCGACGGTCACAATATCCGGGTGAGTGAACTGGAGTTGACCCATATATTCACTGGGCACACCAGAAACGACCAGAATCGGACTCGACTTGAGGCGTCTCGCCACCCAGTCAACATAATTCTTGCGGCCGCCAAAGAACGTCAGCTGTGCGATACCTCCGGGCATATGGCGAGTGCGCGCATAATCGGTATCGTCCACAGTGGCGATGACACGTGACATGCGGCCTTGCACCACCCGCACATCGCGCACCTGAGCGGCAAACGCCATTTGCTGGCCGATCACGGCCTCTCGAATCGTGCGCAGTGGCACCGGTTCGGTGACGCGGAAAGGATAATAGGTGAGCGCTTCACCCACAGTGGTGACGCCCAGCGATTTGAGCGCGGACACGCGGCGCTTGTTGGGAACCAGCGAAGCGAGTGCGGTGTCCATGGTGATACTCATAGCGCTCCATTCTATCCGTAAGCCCTCGAACGGCATCACCTACAACAAAACCCGCCGAGCCGAAGCTCAAGCGGGTTTTGTAGACGTTAGTACGTTAGTACGCGATTCACGCGGCCACGCGCTGAACCTTGCCAGCCTTGAGGCATTTGCCGCACACGCGCAGGCGAGTGTTCTCGCCGTCGATCGTGGTGCGCACGGACTGCAGGTTCGGGCGGAAGCTACGCTTGGTACGACGGTGCGAATGGGAAACGGTGAAACCGGTCTGCGGTCCCTTGCCGCACACTGCGCAACGAGCTGCCATGATGGACTCCCTTAAACCTTGATGTGTCAAGTCTTTCACGTATCCGGTCGCTGGTTTTACCCGGCAGGCCGAACACACAACTTCACAAATATATAGCTCAATACCGACAACCGCAACTCTTGCGTGTATCATGCCCGACTCATCATCGCGGCATGCTCTGCATCAGGCTCGTGTGAAGCCTCTATTCGCCGCCATCCCGCGCACTACGCCGTCCGCGAATCGCCGGCAAAACAGTCATATTATCCAATACAACACGCCACCTTGTCTATTCCCTATCCAGCAAGCTCCCATATAATTTCGATATAAGAGATGGCACGGGAACGAAGGGGGGCTCCCCGTATTCGCGGCATACGCACTGCAACTGCTACGACTACGACCGCAACTCACAACGAAGGAGGTTGTCATGTTGAATCTCAGGCGAGGCATCGGTACCCATGAGCCAAGCGTGATCTCGTTGGGCCAAGTGTGGGTAGACATCATGCTGGATGTGGACGAGATACCGGAACAGGGCGGATTCGCTGTGGCCGACCATCCGAAGCCCACCATTGGAGGCAGCTACCGAGTGCTGCAAGCGGCCAGCCGCATGGGCGTGCCGACCGAGCATGCCGGCATTTTGGGCAACGGCCTGTGGGCGCACTTCATTCGTCAGTCGTTCCAAGACAACGGCATTACACATATCGGCCAGGATCGCCTCGATGAGGATTCCGGCTTCCGTGTGGTGTTGACCTCCGGTTCCCCGAAGAAGACCTTCATCGCCTCCTACGGCGCCGAAGCGCACGGTGACGCCGATACGTTCAGCACACTCGAGCCGCAGGCTAAGGACGTGGTGCATATCAGCGGCAATACGCTGATGGACCACACGGCCGCAGGCGTAGACGGGTTCCTGCTGAAAGCCGGCGCCGATCCGACCAAGCGCGATTACACACTGGTCATCAACCCCACCAATACGTTGCGACTGGTCAACGACCATATGCTTGAGGATTTGGTGCTTGCGCGCCCAGTCTGGTCCTGCAATCGTCAGGAGGCCATGACCTTGGCCGAACGTTTGGGCGCTCCGATCGACGACAGCAAGGTGACCATCGGCGGCGGTCTTGACGATTTCATGCATCAGCTCTGCGACGGTCTGGGAACCACATTGCGCGCGCCATTAGTGGTACGTGTCGGCGCTCGCGGTGCTTGGATACGCGAACCGGGCGGCGAGACGACACACATTGAAGGCTACCCCACCAAGGCCATTCATACTCGATCGGCAGGTGGCTGCCATACCGGCGTGATGTGCGCGATGCTGGCGAAGGGCCATGACTTGGCCGAATCGGTCAAAATCGCGAACGCAGCGGCTTCAATTGCCATTCAGCACAGCGTCAACGGTGTGCCGCAGTGCCCTGATTATGATGAGGCCATTGCGCTGATTGGAGAATAGTATTTCTCTGGCTCCCCTCAGTCACCTGCGGCTGAGGGGAGTTTTTCGTACGGGCCTTGCCCAGCATTATTCACGTACCGTTCAGCTGAATGGGCCCTCTACCGCTTTGAGCGCTCCTACGATAGATTGAGTTGAACACTGCCTAGGAGCGACATGACCAATTCCACGAATATCCACGAGCCCACCGGGACCGAGAGCCAATCCACCGTGCCGACAAACGGCAAGTTGACCGCCCGCGAGAAGAAGTGGATCGTCTACGATGTCGGCAACTCGGCATTCGTGCTGCTCTCCACTGCAGTCATCCCCATCTACGCCAAATCACTCATGCCGGCGGACGGCAACATCGTGTCCGCGTGGGGCTACGCGCAGACCATCGCATCGCTGATCATCGCACTGCTCATGCCGCTGCTCGGCTCCATCGCCGACGTGCAAGGCATGAAAATCAAGTTCTTCCTCGGTTTCTTCGGCACCGGCGTGGTCACCTGCTGCGCGATGGCTCTGCCCCTGACCTGGCTGCCGTTCCTCGTCGTCTACATTCTGGCGACCATCGGCCTGAACGGCTCGCTCACGTTCTACGATTCGATGCTTATCGACACCACGTCAAACGAGCGTATGGACAAGGTCTCCTCGCACGGCTACGGCTGGGGCTACATCGGCTCCACCGTGCCGTTCATCTTCTGCATTGCGCTGATCTTCGGCGGCCCGTCGCTCTTCGGCTGGTCCACGGTGGCTTGCACGCGCGCCTCGTTCATCATCACCGCCATCTGGTGGGTGGCATTCACCATCCCGCTGATCACCAGCTACCGCCAAGTGCATTACCGTGCCACCCGCGACCAGCTGGGCTCGGCCGTGCGCGGCACGTTCAGCGAACTGGCGGGTACCTTCGGCAAAATCGTGAAGAACAAGCCGTTATGGATGTTCATGATCGCGTTCTTCTTCTACATCGACGCCGTGAACACGGTAATCTCGATGAGCACGTCCTACGGCGCCGAGCTCGGCATCGACTCCACCCAGCTGGTGGTGGCGCTGCTGGTCACGCAGTTCGTGGCCTTCCCCTGCGCGATTCTGTACGGCCGACTGTCCGGCCGGTTCGGCAGCAAGACGATGATCACGGCCGCAGTCGTGGCATACATGTGCATCGTGTTCTTTGCCGCGTTCTTTCTGAAGTCGGCCGCGGAGTTCTGGATTCTGGCGATTCTGGTCGGCATGTTCCAGGGCGGCATCCAAGCGCTCTCCCGCTCGTACTATGGCAAGATCATTCCCAAGGATCACGCCAACGAGTACTACGGCTTCTACGATATCTTCGGCAAGACCGCGAGCATCCTGGGCACGTTCCTCGTGGCCACCACCACGTCGATCACCGGCAACGCCTCCCTCGGCGTGCTTTCCATCGCCGTCCTGCTCGTCGCGGCGCTGGTCTTCCTGCTGCTGCAGAAAGACCCGACGCGAAACTAACTAATTTGCGACGCGCAATCAGCGCTCGCGATAATTCTTGAACAGTTGGATGGCGGTGGCAGCGATTCCGCACAGCACGCCGCCGATAGGCCATGCGACCCAAAACATGCCTGCAACGGCGGTCGACCAATCACCGCGCAGAGCAGCTGGGCTCAGGAACAGCAAGCACAGGCCAATCAGCGTGGCTATCATCATGATGATGCCGCATACCGCGCCGGTCAGTTTGGCGTAGAAATCCTGCTCGCCCGCATGCTCCTTGCGGTCGCCCTCGGCCGCTTTGTTGTATGCGTTGATATTGAGCAGACTGTATCTCATGCCGCAGTAGACAAACCCGAAAACACCGGGCGCACAGAGCAGCAGAAAAACTGCGTTGGGCCAGCCATCGGAGACGCCGAGCATGTCATCGGCATACACCGTCACCGCAATGCCGATCAGAATAGCCGAGATGCCACCGACGATGCCGATTACCAGCAGCCGCAATTCTCGGCTGCGGTCCTCCCCGGTGTAGAAATCTTCTACGTATGGGTGACGCCGTTTGAAGTCAATACGCGACAGACCTCCTGGAATCAGCATCGCCAGCCCCGCAATCACACCCACGCAGATGCACAGAAACATCAGAAAATCGTTGAGCGGCGTCGCTCCGAGAATGGAATTGCTGGAATCGAACAGGTTGCCGATGCCAACCCCGGCGACAATCGCAGCAACACCGCCGGCAATCAGCAGCGCGAATCGGCGGCGATGTTCATCGTAGCCAGTGATATCCTGCGCAAGCTCCGCGATAGGAGCGATTATGCCAGCCGTTTTGGAAGAAGCGGCTAAAGGCGATGCCGTCTCAGCCGAGGAGTCAACATTCGACGAACCGGCCGCAGAAGCCGACGCGGCAGGCCGACTCACATCGCCAAGTACCAGATCATCAAGCGTGCAGCCGAACAGGTCGCAGATCATAAGCAGCTTGTCCATCTCGGGATAGGCCTTTTCGGATTCCCATTTCGAAATGGCCTGACGCGAGACGCCAAGCAACATGGCCAATCGTTCCTGGGTCAGGTTGCGTTGCGCACGTAGGTACTGCAGGTTAGCGCGAAAACTCATTGGAATGTCCCTTCATACGTAATCTTTATCATGTCATGTTCGGCCGATGGGCTCACTATGGCATGCCGTCCATGTCACCCGCCACCATCTTTGGGTTGCAATCGCCGGTTATTCGAGCGCAACCACAAGTTGCATCGGCGGAATCCCGCCATTCCGTTGACCTGAGCAGCTTTAACATCGCACTCCACGAGACCGAAGCTTTTCCAGCCATGCGAGGGCAGCTTGTCTCACCTGCCACCACGAATCCGCTTCGACCCACGTACACATCTGTGTACAGCAGCGCTCGCAATCGGTTACCTACGACCCATATGATTTGCTGAGCGACCGCAAAACACGCAATAGCCGAGACAACACCGGCAGCGTTAAAGCTTAAGGCGACTACTTGCCCAATAGTCCGGAAATCTGGCCGATGATGTCAGCGGGCAGTCCTGCTTGTTCGGCAATGGACCCGAGGTCCAGATTGACACCCTGCTCCTGAATTGTGCCAGCAACCTGACTGATCTGGTCGGCGGAGATGTTTTCCTCCGCCAGCGCCTGCAGCTCGTCAAGTTGGTCGGCGTTCAAATGGTCGCCGACGACCTGTTGGATTTCACCCAACTGATCGGCATTGAAATGCTCACCGATTACCGCCGGCAAATCACCAATCGAACCGAGATTGAAATTCCCGCCAAGCACATTGCCTAGATTGTCTGCGGCAAAATTTTTCAGGCTATCGAACAGTCCCACATGTGCCGCTGGTACTGCTTGTTCAGCAACTGCTGCAGAGCATCGCACAGATTCTGCATCAATCGCTGCTCTTCGGCAGACAAGTCCCGCGTCTTACGCATCACAGCCCACGCCATCAACCGCCGAAAAACTGGCATTGGTATCAGCTGAAGCCGCCGCTTCCACGTGCGTTGGTTCTCAACCATGCTCATCAATTCGTCGCGAGCCTCTTGACCCATATCCCGAGCCAGCGAACACGTATTGGACAACCAGTCCCTCGATGCGTTCGGGATGGAACTTCGCCACGATTTGCGCGATCACGCCACCCAGCGACTGCCCAACCAGCCACACATGCTCATCCAACCCGTCCAGCAGGCTAGCGACGGCCCGTGCAAGCTCGGCGTTCGTGGTGAACTGCTCCTGATAATCAAACGTAATGACCGAATAATGCTCAGCGAATCGCTCGAAATGCAGATAGAACAGGTCGGGCAGCCCGATGCCGCCTGGCAACAGCACAACCGTAGCGCGGGCGACGGGATTGCGATAGTACCGATATGAGAATTCCGCACCGCCCGGCAATTGCATGGTTTGTTGCGAGTATCGCGCGCAGAACGAGGCAAGATTACTCATTGCCGATATCCCTTTCGATTGGGGGCCTCACACAAAATCGCGTCTCTCGCTAATTGCGTGAGCCAACATGACTCCGATTGCGGGAGCGCAACACCGGTAGCGCCACTAATGCAGACATAGGCGTCCGGCAAATGGGCCAAATGGGCAAATGAGCACAACAAAAAACTCAGCGTACGTTCTTCCAGACATCGCCGAAAATAGTCCGGGAAATCGTACGTTGAGGGACCGAATGCCCGAGGGGAAGCAAAAACGTTCGCAGCATATAGCTAGCGAGCGCGAATCTCAGGTGGGCGATGTAGGAATCGAACCTACGACCCCTTCGGTGTGAACGAAGTGCGCTAGCCGCTGCGCCAATCGCCCGAGGCAGTGATGAAAAAACCGGCAGTCGCCTGCCGGCAATCCATCAAGTGGGCGATACAAGATTCGAACTTGTGACCCCTTCCGTGTCAGGGAAGTGCGCTACCACTGCGCCAACCGCCCGGGTCATTCTCCAGCCGAATCAATCGCGATTAATTGGCCTTTCGAGAGCGGACAACGGGACTCGAACCCGCGGTCTCAACCTTGGCAAGGTTGCGCTTTACCAACTAAGCTATGTCCGCATTCGTCACCCTTACAGGCAACAGATGTTAAAGATACGCGCTCCGTTGGAGAAATGCACCTGCCCTGCGTGTCCCGCGGGTTTTCGGGCTTTGCGGCCAATCACCGAGTCCGCCCATGAACGCAGTTCGCCGTAGCCGCATACAGCAGCCATGCGGCGGGCATGGCCAGCATGAACAACGGATAGAACCCATTGGATCGGTGCATTGCCGTACAGCAGTCCGCCAACAATCGGCCCCAATGACATGCCCAAATCGATGCCGGCGTAATACGTGCTGTTGGCGATGCCGCTGTACGCAAACAAGTGGCCAAATGCGACGTTGGCCACGATTTACTGAGTAATGAGCGTGTTCCACGCCCGCAGCCACCGATTCTTCGCTTAAGGCGAAGTGGTTGTCAGCGCGGCAACTGCACAATGAGAGCGTTACCAACAACCAATGCAAACCCGCCGGCAGCCGTAGCCGCCGCCCGCAAGGCCGTGGTTGAGGCCGACGGCGTGTGGATCTTCTCCCCCGAATACAACTACAGCTACCCGGGCGTGCTCAAGAACCTGCTCGACTGGCTGTCCCGCCCGCTGGAGCCGTTCCCGGCCGAGTCCGCTTCCGTGATGGTCGGCAAGAAGGTCGCCCTGTCCGCTGCCGCCGGTCAGTCCGCCGGCGCCGGCACGCTCGCCAAGCTCAACGAGGTGCTGGGCTTTGGCAAGACCGAACTGCTGCCCACCGACAAGCAGGTCGGAGTGGCTCTGGCTCCCGAGGCTTGGGGGCACCGGCAAGCTCACCCTGTCCGATGAAGACGAGGCGCGTCTGGCTGCCGAGGCTGACGCCTTCCTCGCGCTCGTTGCAGAGTAGTTCATACTCGCAATAGCCGAGCCCAATAATCTTTCAGAACGTAAAAATCCCTCCGGTTCCTCTGACCGGAGGGATTTCTTATACGTCATCGATTACGCATAGATTCAATGGCGGCAGTGTCACCGCCGCCAAGGGTTAGCTCATGCGATAATCAATACCCTCCGAGACAGTGACGCCCAATCACGACGTGAAATTGCGAGTTTTTCTTTAGCGAGAGGCATCTCAGCCTGATCAAGCGACTGGACACATGCCCATCTTCGTTCAAAGAGGTACATTTGAGACTTTGCAGAAAGCTATCTGCCTTCAAAGGGGTATTGAAACTCTGATATCGCAAGTATGAGCGTTGATATTCCAACGAAGATACTCGCGGTCTCGCAGTCTAGGTACCTCTTTGAAAGCAGATGACATTCTGCAACCAGGTGAATGTATCCCTTTCAAAGCCGAAAGCCACTCACCTACCACCAAAAATAGGCATACTCCTTCTTTGGAAAGCTGATTTAGAGGTCTGAAAATATCTATCTCCATTTCGAGAGGCGGATGCGAACCATTCCGAAGGTCTATCTCCGTTTCAAGGGGCTGATCATCCTATGCACCACGAGTATCAATGGCATAACGTCAACGCCATTCCGCCGTTTTTGCGTCTTGTCTACTTGGGCAACAACCCCTTGAAACGGAAGTAGGCTTCCGGCGAATGTCAAATCCGCCCCTTGAAGTGCGAGAAGCCCCTCCTTCACGGAGGGGCTTCTCGCACTTTGTTAATTTTTTTCTCACTGAGGCTGTGTCAGTGAGAAAAATATGCGAGGCCGCTCCCCTCAACCGAGGGGAGCCAGGGGATATCAGGCCTCGTAGTAGCCGTCGGCACCGAGACGGGCGTCCGGGTTGAGGAGCATCGCCTTTTCGACCTCGTGGTGGTCGTAGCCACGGTGATCCTCGCAGAAGCGACGGTTGTCGATCGGCTCGTAGAGCGCGGCGCGACCCATCATGCCTTCCTCAAGGTGACGCTGGCCGGCGGCCAGGCGGGCGTTGGCACGCTCACGCCAAGCTTCCAGTGCGGCCTCACCATCGGCCTTGGCCACGGCCGCCTCGAAGGCACCGGGGTGAACCAGGGCCACGAAGCCGGAAACATGTCCGAAGCCGAGCGAGGTGGCCAGACCGGCCTTGACCGGGCGACCAGCGGTCTCGCGACCGAACTCGTCCTCGCCACCGCCGATGCGCAGGGGCTTCCTAACCCAGACCATGTGGTCGTCGCGCTGGAGCTTCGGATCCACGCAGTCGAGCGCCGCGTTCGCCGGAATCACGCCGGACTTGAACAGCTGCGTCAGACCGTTGACCTGGAAGATGCAGGCACCACCCTTGGCGTGGCCGGTAAGCGTCTTCTGCGAGATCACGAACAGCGGGTTGCCGTCGGTGCGGCCGATGGCGTGGGCCAGCGTGTTGTGCAGCTCGGATTCGTTCGGGTCGTTGGCGTTGGTGGACGTGTCGTGCTTGGAGACCACGGCGATGTCGTCGGCTGAGACGCCGAGCTTAGCCAGGTCGTGCACGAGCTTGGAGTCCTTGCCACCGAGGCCGGCAGCCAGGGCACCGAGGCCCGGAGCCGGAATCGAGGTGTGAGCACCATCCGCGTAGGAGTGGATGAAGCCGACCACGGCCGCAACCGGCAGGCCGAGCTTTTCGGCGATGTCACCGCGGGTCACGAGGATCGTGCCGCCGCCCTGGGATTCCAGGAAGCCGCCACGGCGACGATCGTTCGCGCGGCTGAAGAAGCGCGCGTCGATGCCCTTGCCGTACATTTCCTCCGAGTTGGCGGTGGCGTTCATGTTGCCGAAACCGATCACGGATTCCACGCCGATGTCGTCGATCGCACCGGTGACCACGAAGTCGGCCTTGCCGAGGGCGATCTTGTCGACGCCCTCTTCAAGGGAGACGGCTGCGGTGGCGCAGGCGGAGACCGGCTGAATCATGTTGCCGTAGCCGCCGATGTAGGACTGCATCACGTGAGCCGCGACCACATTCGGCAGGGCCTCCTGCAGGATGTCGGTCGGAATCTCGTGATTGAGGAAGCGGTCGAGGTACAGCTTGCGCATCGACATCATGCCGCCGAAGCCGGTGCCCTGGGTCGAAGCCACCAGCGAGGGGTGGATGGACTCGAGGATTTCGGCCGGGGTGAAGCCGGCGCCCAGATAGGCGTCCACGGTGGTGACGATGTTCCACAGGGCGATCTTGTCGACATCGCCGACCATCGAAGCGGGGATGCCCCAACGGGTCGGGTCGAAGCCCTTCGGGAACTGGCCGCCGACCGTGCGGGTCATGGTGGCGCGGCGCGGCACGCGGATCATCGAGCCGGCGTGGCGGGTCACGTTCCATTCGCCGGATTCCTCATCCGGGGCGATGGTGGTGTGCGCCTCGTCCAGCTTGACGTATTCGGCGGCGACATCACGGGTCGGCACGGAGAAGGTGACGTCGTGGTCCAGGAAGACCTCGGCCTCTTCTTCGTCGGCGCCGTCCTTGTAGTCGTCGCCCATGCCCTCCTCGAACGGGCGGATACCGGAGCGAGCCACGACCTCATCGTGGTAGCGCTCGGCGATGTCCTCTTCGGGCACCAGGTTGCCGTCGGTGTCGTACCAGCCGGGCTTCGGGCTGTCGGCCCAAGTCAGCAGGCCCATGTTCCATGCAAGTTCGAGCACTGCGCCGGCGCTCAGGTCGACGGTGCCGTCCGGGTGGATGCCGAGTTCGGCCTGAGTGCGCGTACGACCGGAACCCCACGGGCCCAGCTCACCGACGGAGACGATGACGATTTCGTCCTCCGGGCGGGCGGTGACGTTCTGCCAATCGGCAAGGTCGACCGGGGCCTGCTTGGTGACAATCGGGGTGGGCAAAGCCTTGAGAGTGGAGCCTGCGGCGCCGCCCTCCGGCTTCTCTCCCCCAATCGCAGCCTTCTCAGAGGAAGCTTCCTTCTCCGCATCGGCCATGGCCTCCGCGCGCAACGCCTTGATGTCGATGGGCTCGGAGCCGAGGCCACCGGTCAGATCCACGTCGAGCGGAGCTTTGAGGGCCTGCTCGCGCGATTCGGCGGTGCACAGGTCGAGCAGTTTGGCCGCGATCTGCGCGGTGGAGTAGGTGTGAATGCCGTGGCGCTCGACGACGGCGACCAGCGGGTCGTTGCCGCCCATAAGGCCGGTGCCACGCACCCAGCCAATCTTCGGGTGAGCGAAGGTGACGCGGCTCGACCACACCTTTTCGGCGCGGGCGCGGTTGACGATGGCGTCGAAGGCGCTCTTGACCTCGCCGTAGGCACCGTCGCCGCCGAACACGCCGCGGTTCGGGGAACCGGGCAGCACCACATGCAGCTTGTGCTGCACGTTGGTGTCGGCACCGATGTGGCTGAAGCCGGCGATGGCGCGTTCCACGCCCCACAGCATCAGTCGGGCCTGCGACTCGAACAGGTCGCCGGAGTCGGCAAGCGTGCCGTGAACCGGCGGTGCGGCGAACGGGAAGAACAGGGTCGGCTCCCACGCGGGCTTCAAGATCGTGGTGGTGGCACCAGAGGTCTTCTTCTGCTCGTGGCCCACCCAGTCGACCAGCGCGTCAACGTCGCGATAGCTGGAGAGGTTGGCCGGAACCAGCCATAGCTTGGCGTTGCCGGTGGCGTGCTCGCGGTACGCCTGCTTCGCCCAAGCCTTGATGGACGGCTTGAAGCTGTGTGAGGTGGCCACCACAGTGGCGCCGCCTGCAAGCAGGCCTTCGACCACCTGAGCGGCGATGGAGTTCGGGCTCACACCGGTGACAATGGCGATGTCGTTCGCGTAGCGGGAGGCGTTCTTGTCGGAAGTAACGGATTCGAGGGCTTCGGAAGCGGCCTTCTGGAAGGCGGCCTTGAGCTCATCGTTGTCCGACTTGTCGGCGAACCACTGGGCTTCGGCGGCGATGGTCTTGCCAAGGCCGATGAAGCTGCCGTTCAGAGCGGCGGGGTCGTTGTCGTAGTAGGCGCGGGCGAGGTCTTCGCGGGCGGAGGCCCAACGGTCATCGAAGAGGATGGCCTTGTTGGCATCAAAGCGTGGAGCGACCTGCTTGGGCCAGTCGGAGCCGAGCTCGGCTTCGACCGCGGCCACCACGGCGGCATTCTCGTCCTCGGATTCCTCCGGAGCCGGAGCGGCCACGCCGAGCTCGTTCAGCACGAAGCGGGCGGTGGCGGCAAGCACGCCGTTGGAACCGGTGACCTTCTCGGCGAAGGCGTCGAGTGCGGCGGAATCGACCACGGCACCGCCAGCGGCACCACCGGCGGACGGCAGAGCCACGGCAACGCCCTTAAGCTGGGCGACCACTTCAACAGCGGCGTCGATCAGCTTGTCGGCTTCAGGCTTGTTCTGCACGGCAGCGGTCGGCAGCTTGGCCAGGTCACCGCCACGGGAGCTGGAGCCCTCGCGGGTATCGAGCAGCAGTGCGGCAAGCACGCTGGCCACCCAGCCTTCGCCGAGCTGCCACACGTTGGACACACGGTCGCGGATGTACTGCTGCTTGACGCCGGCGGCACCGAACAGCGAGCGCAGACGATCACGCAGTGCCTCGGAGAGCACGGCACCGAACGGCTTGTAGTTCGGGGCGGCCTTGTTGACGATTTGGGCGAGCTTGTCGAGCGTCGCCTCGGCGGCACCGTCCACGCTGGCCACGCCCAGCTCGGAGCTGATGTCCATGAGCAGCTGGTTACGGCGAGAGGAAACGCCGTTGGTCAAGGTATCGGTGGTGTCGTTGCTGCCGATCTGGTCAAGACGAACCTTGGCGGCGTATGCCATGAGGACGCCGATGCCATCGGAGGCTTTGAAGGGCAGGTCGGCGACGGCGGCACCGGACGGGGCGCCGGCGGGAGCGGCAGAAACCGGAGCGGCCGGTGCGGGAGCAGCGGCAGCAGCCGGCGCTGCGTCAGCGGCTGCGCTCGAACCAAGCTTGGCGACGGCGGAACCGCCGGCGGGAGCGGTTTCGACCGGAGCCGCGGTCTCTTCCGGCTCGTCGTCGGGAACCAGCGAATCGGTGTCGGTCATGTAGACGCGGCCCTCATCGCGGCCGACGTTGTAGACCACCGTGTCGTTGCCGGCGAACTCGGGCAGACGCAGGGTCTTGGCACCGAGGTTGGCCAGGGTCGGGGCGTTGCCGAGGCCGACTTCGACGTACTCTTCGACGCCGAGGCCGCCCTGTTCACGCTTGCCGAACAGCAGTGCCTGGGTTTCGATCCAACGCACCGGGGAGGCGAATTGCCAGGAGAGCAACTCAGTGAGCAGCAGTCGGCCGAGCTTCTGGTCATCGGCGGCGTAGGAATCCCACACGGCCGGGTCGTCCAGTGCGGCCTTGATACGCTCGGAAGGCACGACTTCGAGGATCTTGGCGGCGAATTCCTTTGTCATCTCAAACGGCGAAGCCACGAGGTTCGGAATGTAGCGGTCCACCAGACGGCCACGGTAGTCGATGTAAGCGGGCAACAGCGCGTCGAGCTTGTCGCGGAATTCCGGCACGCCTTTGCGCAGCAAGGTGGAGTGGAACGGCACATCGATGCCGGGCACCAGCATGAACGCGGGTTTGCCGCCGAATGCGGCCACGCGACGGGCGGAATCGGCCTTCAGCGCCTTGAGACCGGCGATCGTGCCAGCGATGGCGTACTGCTGGCCGGCGAGGTTGTAGTTCACGATCTCCAGGAACTCGCCAGAGGCCTTGGCCACGGATTCCACGTATTCCTTGACGTGAGCGTCGTCCACACCGAACTGGTTCGGGCGCAGGGCACCCATGCGGTAGTTGGAGCGGCCCTGGGCGTCACGCTCGATGAGGTGGTGCATGGTGGAACCACGGTGGAACACGAGCTCCAGTACGGTTTCCAGCGGAATCACGTCGGCGAATGCGGACAGCGCGTTGTACTCGCCGAGCGAGTGGCCGGCGAAGTAGGCGGGCCAGATGTCGGCGCCGGCTTCGCGCAGGCGCGCGGTCTGGGCAAAAGCAACCGTCGCGAGCGCCACCTGCGTGAACTGCGTCAGGTTGAGCAGGCCTTCGGGGTGACGGTAGGTCACGCCGTTGGCGGTGAGCTCCTTCGGGTTATCGCGCACGAGGCCCAGAATCGAGAAGCCGAGCTTGGAGCGGGTGAGCTTGTCTGCGCGCTCCCACACGTCGCGGGCGGCGGCGGACTTGGCGCGCTCGTCCAGAACCATGCCCTGCTTCTGAATGCCCTGGCCGGGGTAGACGAAGGCGGCGCGCGGCGCGCGGACCAGTGCGGTGCCGCGGGAGACGAGCTGGCCGTCGATGCGGCAGGTGACTTCGAGGGTCATGCCGCCGTGGCGCACCTTGCCGACGCGCTCGACGGAGATCTCGACGGTGTCGTCGAGCTGGACCATGCCGTACATGTTGTAGGTCCAGCCGGCGATCTCGTAGTGGGCACCCTTCTCGTCGGTCGCCTGCACGGCGTGCTGGGCGGTGGCGGACAGCCACATGCCGTGCACGAGCGGGGCGGCCAGGCCGGAGATGCGAGCGCCACGAGTGGAGGTGTGGATCGGGTTGAAGTCGCCGGAAGTGCGGGCGAAGGCGGTCATGTCGTGTGGGGCGACGACCTTCACGCGGCGCAGCAGACGGCGCGGAGTGGCCTGCACTACTTGCAGGCCGCGCGAGGAGGCGGACAGTCCAGTGGACTGTCCGGCGACGGAGCCATCCGCTTCCTTATTCAGGAGGGCACCACCATACTCGGGGGCGTCTGCAGGCAAAGCATCGGAGTAGACGCGGCCGCGGATCGCGAAACGCTCGGTTTCGCGGGCAAGCGGCGTGCCGTCGGCGGCGGTGTGGGTCACGTGGATGGTGACCACGCGGCCGGAGGCGGACTCGAAGTAATCCTCGGCCCAAGACTTCAGGGTGATGGTTTCGCCGGTGTGCTTGAGCAGGTCCTCCTCGTTCACCTCAAGTTCGATGAGGTGGTCGAGGTGGACGGCGTTGAGCAGGCCTTCAATCACCGGGTAGCCCTTGACGTACACGGAGCCGAGCGCCGTGTAGATTGCCGGCCAGGCAGGGCCGACCAGCGCATCGGGGGCGATGCGGCTGGGCTGCAGGGTGGTCGGCAGAGCGGCGCCAGTGGCCGCTTCGTGGTCGAAGCCGAGGTTGGCGGATAGGGTGTAGGTTGCGGTTGCGGTACCGAACGGACGCTCGTCAGAGGTCTTGTCGTCAAGCTGCGGCATCTCGGTGAGCTTGTCGCCGGTGATGGCGGTGTTGCCGATGCCTGCGGTGGCGGCGAGCATCGCGTAGACGTCCGGAATCAGGCGTTCGCGGTCCACGACCGGCACACGGCCGGGCTCGGTGCCTTCCACGATGAGCGGGATGACGATATCGCGCACGGCGTGCTTGGAGGTGCCGCCGTCCGGGTCGTTGTCCCAGTAGGTGTCGAGGTGGATGTCCAGATCGTACTTGCCGGCCGCGGCGTCAAACGCGCGGATTTCGTAGTACTGGTCGCCCAGGGCGGTGCCGTAGGCCGGGTTGTCGGTGATGTGGCCGACCCAGGAGATGTTCGGGGACTTGCGGATGAAGTCTTCGGCGCTGGTGGCCTCGCCAAGTGCGGCGAAATCGTCGTTCTCAGCGGCATCGGCGGCTTGCTGTTCGTCCTGCACGCGCTTGATGGCGGCGGTTTCGAAGCGGCCGAGGATGTCGGCGATCGGCTCGTCGATGGTGGTGATGCCGGCAACGGAGATCGGGCCGGGGATGGCACGCACGGAATCGGCGGAGTAACGCTGGTCTTCGGACTGCCAGAGCTGGTCCTGTCCCCACCAACGCAGCAGATCGTTGTCGATGACCGGCACGAACGGCATGGGCTTGGGGTATTCGCGCACGAGCACCGGGAACCAGGCCACGTCGGCCGGGACCACCTTGAGTTCGGCGGTCTGCGGGTAGGCCAGAGCGAGCTTTTCCAGCGCGGGGGCCGGATCGGCGAGAATGCCGTCGCGGGTCAGCAGGCCGGCGGCAGCGGCCTCATCGGCAGAAACGCCGTCGGCGGCGAACAGCTTGGAGGTGAACTCGCCGGAGTCGGTGTCGTTCGCACGGGCTTCGATGCGCTGCAGCAGATGCTGGAATCGGTCGGCGTAAGTCGGGTCGGCCCACGGGAAGGCGAGTTCGGCGAAGCGCTGTGCCCACTCGAGGTAGGTCATGGAGGCCAGATCGCCGAAGTAGGGCTTGGCGGTCTTGTTCAGGGCCTCGATGATTTCCTTGCGGCGGGAGTCGAGCTCCTCGGGGTGCTTCATCACGCGCACAAGCAGGCGGCCGCATTCGGCGGAATCGTTCTCGAGCTCGTAGATGTCGGCATGCAGGTGGCTCAGTCCTGAGGACATGCCACCGACCGACTTGCCGGAAGGCACCCAGTGGGCGGCCTGCGGGGCGAACACATCATCGGACTTGGCGTCGGCCGGAATGCCGGGCGTCTTGACGAGCATCTGCTTGACTTCGGGGCTGGTGTGGGCTTCCTTGGCGGTCATCGCAGCGGTGCCGATAAGCACGCCGTCGACCGGCATGTCCGGCAGACCGTAGGCGTGGGCCCACTGGCCGGAGATGTAGTCGGCCGCGCGTTCGGGGGTGCCGATGCCGCCGCCGGCGACCAGCACAAGGTTGTCGCAGGCGCGCACTTCGGCGTAGGTGGCGGACAGCAGGTCATCGAGCGCTTCCCAGCTGTGGTGGCCGCCGGCCTCGCCGCCTTCGACCTGAATCATGATGGTGGTGGGGGCCACGGCCTTGGCGATGCGCACGACCTGACGAATCTGGTCGACGGTGCCGGGCTTGAAGCTCACGTACGGTAGACCATCAGCCTGCAGGTTCTTGATGAGTTCCACGGCCTCGTCCAGCTCGGGGATGCCGGCGGAAACGACCACGCCGTCAATCGGAGCGCCGGAAGCACGCTTCTTGGGCACGATGCGGGAGGAGCCGAACTGCAGGTTCCACAGGTAGCGGTCCATGAACATCGCGTTGAATTCAACCGTGCGGCCTTCCTCAAGCTCGTCTTCGAGGGCGGCGATGTGGCGGTCGAACACTTCGGCGGTCACCTGGCCGCCGCCGGCGAGCTCGGCCCAGTAGCCGGCGTTGGCGGCTGCGGCCACGATTTCCGGCTCCACGGTGGTGGGGGTCATGCCGGGCAGCAGCACCGGCGGCTTGCCGGTGAGCTTGGAGAACTTGGTGACCAGCTTGGCGCCGGCCGGGGTTTCGATGACGCGCGGCGCGAGTGCCTTCCAGTTCTGGGTGCGCTCGGGCTCGCTTTCCAAGGTGGAGAGAGCGGAACGTTCGGACAGCGTGGTGGCTTCGACCACGCCGATGCCGGTGCCCTGCACCACGTTGCCGATCAGCTTGCCAAGCGTGTTGCCGGGACCAAGGTCCACAATCCACAGCTTGGCCGGGTCGGCGGCGTTGAACAGCGCCTTGACGCGGGCATTCCAGTCCACATGGTTGAGCAGCACTTCCTCAGCGAGCGCGCGGGTGCGATCCTGGTCAAAGCCGCAGGCGCCAGCCCAAGACACGGTCTGCTCAACAGCTTCGGCCATGAGCGGAGAATGGAAGGGCAGGGTGACTTCGAGGTATTCGAGAGTGGGGTTGAACACAGTGCCGCCGTGGAGCTTCTGTTCACGCAGCTTGGCCTGGTGCTTGTGCTCGCGCTCGGCTTCGAGGGCGAGTGCTGCCAGGTCTTCCGGGTAGCCGGAAAGCACGTGGTGGTTGTCGGAGTTGGTGACGGCGATGGAGATCGGGCCTCGGGCGTTGTTCACGCGCTTGACCAGAGCCTCAACCTGTTCGCGGGTGGCGCCCTTGACGGAAAGCATCGGGCTGGCCTCGCCGTACTTGGGGTTCAGGCCCAGTTCGCGCATGCGGCGAGTGCCGGCTGCACCGATCAGGGCGGCGACGGCCAGAATCTCGTCGAGGGTCTTGCCGGCGGCTTCGATGGAGCCGGCGGCCTCGATGGCACGGGTCATGTGCACGGCGAGCACGCCCTGGGAGTGGCCGAGCACGGCAACCGGCTTGGCGGCGGCCACACTGTAGCCAAGGTGTTCCAAGTCGAGCAGGGCGCCGAGCTGGGTCAGGGCCACGCCTTCCACGGATGCGGTGGCGTCGGCTGCAGCGCTGAGGCGGGCCGGGTTCGGGGTGAAGCCGAACAGGTCGACCGGACGACCGGTGGTGGCCAGCAGGTCAGAGGCGGCCGGGGCGAGCAGTCGGTTGGCTGCGGCGACGTGGCCACGCAGGGCCTCGTCAAGACTGGGATCGGTGGTCTGGTCTGCCAAGGCGACCGGCCACGGGGTGGACTGGCCGGCGAAAGCGAGCGCATGAGGCTCGGTGGTCAGGCGGTTGAGGAAGAAGGTGGACATTACTTTCCTTACTTGTGTTTTGGTTGACGTCTTCAAAAATCAAAGTGGCTGGTTGCCGTGGTGTTTGGTGGTGCGCTTGATGCGGCGCTTGGTAGCAAGCGTGGCCAGCGATTCGACGATCACTTCACGGGTTTGTTCGGGGTCGATCATGCCGTCGATCTGCCCGATTTCCAGCGAGAGGTTCGCGTTGACGGTGCTGGTCTCGTACTCCTTGATGTACTTGGCCCGCAGCGCATCGACGTCCTGTCCGGAGGCTTTGGCCTTGGCCAGGTCATGGCGGTGGATGATGTTCACCGCGCCGGCCGCACCGAGCACCGCGATCTGGGAGGAGGGCCACGCGAAGTTCAGGTCCGCGCCGATGGCTTTGGATCCCATCACGATGTACGCGCCGCCGAACGCCTTACGCAGCACCACGGTCACCATCGGCACTTGCGCGTTGGCGTAGGCGTAGATCACCTTGGCGCCGCGGCGGATGATGCCGGCGTGCTCCTGGTCGGAGCCGGGCTTGTAGCCGGGCACGTCCACGAGGGTGACCACGGGCAGGTTGAACGCGTCGCACAGTCGCACGAATCGGGCGACCTTCTCGGACGAGTCGACGTCCAGGATGCCGGCGAGCACGTTCGGCTGGTTCGCCACGATGCCGACCGGCTTGCCGTCGATGCAGGCGAAGCCGACGAGCGCGGAGGCGCCGAACAGTTCCTGCACCTGCACGAATTCGCCGTAATCGACGATGCAACGGATCACTTCGAGCATGTCGTACGGCTGGCGTTCGTTGGCGGGCACGATGGTGGCTAGTCGCTTGGCGGTTTCGCGTTCGGCGCGGGTGGCGGCGTAGGCGTAGACCGGCGGCTTGCTTTCGCTGTTGGACGGCAAGTAGGCGAGCACGGTGCGCGCGTAGTCGATGGCATCCGATTCGTCCTCGCCGAGGTAGTGGGCCACGCCGGACACCCGGTTATGCACTTCGCCGCCGCCGAGGTCGGCCATGGAGATGGTCTCGCCGGTCGAGGCCTTGACCACGTCCGGTCCGGTGACGAACATGTTCGAGTTCTCGCGGGTCATGATGATGAGGTCCGTCAGTGCCGGGCAATAGACGGCGCCACCGGCGCAGGGGCCGAGGATCAGGCTCAGCTGGGGCACGAAGCCGCTGGCCTCGCAGGTCTTGCGGAAGATGCGGCCGTACTGGGTCAGGGCGGCCACGCCTTCCTGGATGCGGGCGCCACCGGAGTCCACGATGGCCACGATCGGCACTTTGAGGTCGATGGCCATGTCCATCAGTCGACAGATCTTCTCGCCTTCGGCGGTGCCGAGGGTACCGCCCTTGACGGAGAAGTCCTGGGCGTAGACGGCGACTTTGCGGCCGTAGACCTGGCCGAAGCCGGTGATGACGGCCGCACCGGCGTTGCCGCCGGCGATGTTGCCGCCCTGGAAGCGGCCGATCTCCTCAAACGTGCCAGTGTCGAAAAGCAGGTCAAGGCGTTCGCGCGCGGTTTTCTTGCCTTTAGCGTGCTGTTTGTCGCGGGCGCGCTCTTCGGCGGCGCGAGCCAGTTCGGCGGCCTTGACCACGGCGGTGCGCAGCGGCTGGTGAGCCGGAGGCTGGGAGGCGTTGGTCGCCGAGGCAGCAGTCACGGCATTGACGGCCGGCGAATCCATAATGTCAGTCATTGCCGCCCTCCTTCTTGGAGTCCTCGGCCTTGGCCACATCCAGCGTGACCAACGTGTCGCCGGCTTCCACACCATCGGCTGGGCCGACGAAGATCTTCTTCACTTCGCCTGCGGCCGGCGCGTACACGTAGTTCTCCATCTTCATGGATTCGAGCACCACCAGCAGGTCGCCCTTGGCCACCTGCTGACCTTCGGACACGTTGATGCGCGTGACCACGGCCTGCATCGGGGACGCGATGACGCCGGATTTGGCGCCATCGTTCGCCTTGGCGACGCCGGAGGCCACATTGTGCAGGCCTGCGCCGCGCAACGGCTGAGTGGGTCGCTTGGCACCGCGGGCGCGGGCCGATCCGGTGATGTTCTCCACGATGTCGAGCGGCACGGTGAGCTTGACGCGGCGGTTGTTCATCTCGATGACAAAGGTCTCGGACGTGGACTTGTCGGGCGCGGCAGGAGCTGCGGCACCAGCCAGCGATGCCGGCTGACCCGAGCTGGCGGAAGCCGGTGTGCGGTTCAGGTACGTGCGTTCCAGCCACTTGGTGGACACGGAGAACGGGTGACCGTTCTCGGCGGTGAAGTCGTCGTTGCGGAAGATCTCCTTGAACAGCGGAATCGGCGTGGGCACACCTTCGATCACCAGCTCGTCCAGCACACGGCGCACACGGGCCACGGCGTCAAGGCGGTTCTGGGCGGTGACGATGACCTTGCCCATCATCGAGTCGAACTTCGGGGAGATGGTGTCACCCTGCTCCACACCGGTGTCGATGCGCACACCGGGTCCGGCCGGCCACTGAATCTTCTCGAGGGTGCCGGAACCAGGGGTCAGGTTGGTGGCCGGGTCTTCGCTGGTGATACGCAGTTCGAAGCTGTGGCCGCGCGGCTCAGGGGCACGGGTGAGTTCACCGCCCGCTGCAATGTTGAGCTGTTCGCGCACCAGGTCAAGGCCGCTGACCTCTTCGGACACGGTGTGTTCCACCTGCAGACGCGGGTTGACTTCCAGGAAATACACCTTGCCATTCGGGGTCACCATGAATTCGCAGGTGCCCAAGCCCACATAGCCGACCGTGGTAAACAGGCGGCGGGAGTACTCCTCCAAAGTGCTGACGATTTCCTCGGGCAGGAAAGGCGCGGGGGCTTCTTCCACAAGCTTTTGGTTGCGGCGCTGCAGCGAGCAGTCACGGGTGGAGTACACGGTGAAGTTGCCGTGCGAGTCGCGTCCGGACTGGGTCTCGACGTGGCGTGCCTTGTCCACGAACTTCTCGATGAAGTATTCCTTCAGATCGCCGCCTTGCAGCGCGTCGTGGTTCATGTAGAAGCGGCGCAGTTCCTCGTCGTCATGCACCACGGTGATGCCGTGGCCGCCACCGCCATCGGTGCGCTTCATCATGATCGGGTAGCCGTGGGTGTGTGCGAAGTCGAGCAGGGTACGCACATCGGTCACCGGTTCGGACAGACCTGGCACGGGCGGTACCTTGGCACGCAGGGCCACGCGGCGGGCGGTGATCTTATCGCCGAGATCCACGAGCGCGGTGTGGTGCGGGCCCACCCAAATGGCACCGGCATCCTCGACCTTTTGCGCAAAGCTCGGCACTTCAGACAGGAATCCATAGCCGGGGTGCACGGCGTCCGCACCGGTTTTGTGCAGGATGTCGATCAGCAGATCCTCGTTGAGGTAGGTGTCCTTGTAGGTGTCGCCGGAAAGCAGGTATGCTTCGTCGGCCATGTCCACATAGCGGCTGTTGCGATCCTGTTCGGAGTAGACAGCCACGGTGGAGATACCCATCTCCTTGGCCGTACGCACTACGCGAAGCGCAATCTCGCCTCGGTTCGCGATCAGCAGTTTTTTGACAATATGAGCCATAGCGTCAAATTGTGCCCTTGATATGAGGTATGGGGCAAGCTGAGTTCGCACAAAACATATCATCGGCTTTTGTAGGCCATGAACAAACGAGTGCGTAAGTTTCAGGAGCGTAACCGCATGCCCACGCACCCCTTAAGACTTGGAACATCAGGGTTTTTGGCGCTATTGACCAAGCACGCCGGAAGTTGACGCCATTCATGTATTCGTCAACTTGCAACAAACCAGAATCGGAAAATTTGTGGGTTATCACGAAATCGCACGAAACCGAACACTCCTACGATGGCAACCGTAAGTTCGGGGGAAGGCTCAACGTACAGGCGGATACAGCCAATGAATCGGCACTCGATTCAGGCATCAACCGCCTCGTTCCGCAGTCGATGGTACGCATGCCAAGCCGTCCGCAATATGAACGGCTAATGCGCATCAAGGCCACATAAGGCCACGGCACTCCCACTCCATCGCATACCGCCTGCCGGCAACGGCGATAGCACACAACATAGGAGTTATTCATCATGCAGACTTCACACACCACCTCATCCACTGCGGCCACCGCATCACTCGGCCGCCGCATCGTCGCCGCTTCGTGGAAGCCGGCGCTGTTCGCCGTACTGATGTGGCTGTCCGCAGCCGCAGGCGCAATCCCGATTCCGGGCACACCGGTGCCGATCACCCTACAGACTTTCGTGGTGATGCTTGCTGGTCTGATGCTGCCGTGGCGTCAGGCGGGTTCCGCCGTCGCCGCTTACCTGGCAGCTGGTGCAGTCGGTCTCCCGGTGTTCGCGGGCGGCGCTTCCACCATGGCTCTGGTCGGCCCGAGCGCCGGCTTCCTCTTCGGATTCCTGCCTGGCGTGATTGTTATCGCACTGCTGCGCGGTAAGGCCAACACCTCGTCCGCTTCCGCCGCCGCTTTCACCGCAGGCCGCTACCTGCTGGCCGCTCTGGTTGGCGGCGTCGTGGTGGTGTACGCCTTTGGCTTCGTCATTCAGTCCGCGCTGACCGGCGTACCGATCGCCGCCGTGGCCTTGGCGTCCATGGGCTTCGTCGCCGGCGACACCATCAAGGCAGTCGTCGCCTCCTTGGCCGCAGCCGGTCTGTCCAAGCTCGGTCGCTGACCTACAGCACTCCTACATCGGCGGTGCGGACCGTATGGTCCGTGCCGTCTTCTGTTTTTAAGATCAATGAGGCATCTTCATTAAGCCCGATTGCCTCACCAATCAGCGTGGTGCCATCGGTGAAGTGCGCCTCGACCTGACGGCCGCGCGCCCAACATACCGCCTTCATCTCTTCACGCAATGCCTCGGCCTGCCCGTGCGGATCCGCAATGAACGCTGCCAGGCGCTCTCGGAAGCCCTCAACCTCACGTTCGGCCACCGCGTCACGCATCTCGTTGAACGACGGCAACCCCGAAACGTGCAGCTGCAGCGAAGTCGATTGCGGCGTCGGCAAACGGCTCGCGCTCAACGCCAGATTCAGGCCGACCCCGAAGACGACGACAACATCATCATCAGCTTCCCCGTCCGGCAACAACACCAGTTCAGAGAGCAGTCCGCCGAGCTTGAGCCCGTGGCAGAACACGTCGTTTGGCCATTTGAGCTCCAAAAAACAATCCTGCTTATTCGGAGCGGCGCCATATTCCTTAATCATGCCGTTCAGCGCATCGAGCGTGACCAGACCAGCGATCATCTGCAGCCAGCCGTTCACCGATTCGTCGGTGGCGATCGCGCGAGGAATGCGCACGGCATAGGACATCGTTGAGCAACGGCCAGGCTGACTGATCCAGGTATGACCATTACGCCCTCGTCCGGCGCTCTGCCAATCGGTGGCGACTACACCGACGGCAAGCGTGCCGCCCTTGCGCTCAGGCAGCGTCAACGACCCGTCACCTATCATGCGCGCAGCCAACGCGTTAGTCGAATCAGTCTCGTCCACGGCGACTACTTGATCTGCAACGGCTTTGGTTCTCGGTAGCTGCGGCGTTGCAGCTTGCAAAGCAATCATCATGGGAACTACGTTACCCCGATTTGCGCGACCAGATTCCCGATGTCTCGCGAAAAAGCGCACAAAACCGCCCATTTTCGGCCAATACCTCGGTGTGAACGCTCACACGTGAGCAAAGTCACACCATGCAGATGGCCCGCATACGATTGCAGTCATAGCGGCCTTGCCTGCGTCTGCAATCCACCGGTGAGACGGCGACCATCACACATCTGCATCCGTTGACCTGTGCGGCTACCATAGACTGTCATGACGTCGCCAGCCTCTTCACTGCCTGTTGCCGCAGCCCACCCGCGCCTTGCCCGTGTGGGCGCTGCTGCACGGTGGACGCTGGCCGCACTGGCTTGCCTGTGGCTGGCACTATGCACAGCGGTGGGACCGTTGTACTGGGATTTTGAAAACGGCACCATCGCCAATTGGAATTGGACCAATACCGTATTCTTTGTGCTGTCGTTTGCCATCTACCTTGGGCTCATCGTGATTATGGTGCGCTTTGCGGCAGGACAGCGCGTGCTGCCACGGGCGATCAGCGGGAGACTCAGCCGGGCCGGGCAGCAGCACAGCAATCAGGCTCTCGAACCATCGCAGTCCCAGTCCGCCGTCGCCGACTCCAATGTCTCCAAGCGTCACGCCACCGCTGCGTCCCGCTTCGCCACCTTGGGCCGTTGGATCACCCGCGGCACGAATCGGTTCTGGAAGCTCGCACTCGTGTTCTTTATCGGTTGGCTGTGGGTGCCGACCACCCTGCTGGCCGCATTCGGCGCGGATATCCGCTCGCAAATCCGCGAATTCAGCTGGGCCTGGAACCAATGGACCGGCCTGCAACAGCCGTATATCGGCTTCTTCTCCTTCGTACCGATGGACATCTACCCCACCGCGCACTATATGTGGCCGCCTGACCCCACTTATCTGACCGACCAGCATAACGTGGTGCTCACCGTGTTCTACGGTGCGGTGGCTGCATTCTCGCGGTATCTGACCGGCTCGAACGATGCAGGCATCGTGGCGCTTGCCGCTGGACAGATGCTGCTCGCCGTATTCTGCTGCGCCGCAACCGCCAACCGATTCCTCAATCGACCGTGGATGGGCGTGGCTCAGTCAACCAAGGACAAGAACGGCTCCAGCACCAGCACCGGCAACGTATCCTCGACTACCAGCGTGCGCATCGCACGGGATGCCGCACCCCAGCTTGCCGGGGGGCGTGCCCGATTCCTGATTCTTGTGTTCTTCCTGTGCTGCCCGCTGGCCGTGTTCGCCACGATCTCCATCACCAAATCGCCGCTGTTCGCCTTTTCGTTCGTCTGGTGGTTCGGCATCTGGTATGAGCTCACCCAGACATGGAAGCCCGCGGGAAAGCGCAAAGGTCTGACTGCTACCGCACCCATCCGCTTACCACGTCATAGTTTTGTTGCGTTCGTTCTTTCCACTGCGGTGATGCTGATTTCCGCGAAGTACGCCTGGTACATCATCGCCCTACAGATCGTGTTGGCGCTCATCGCCGACCGCCGTCGTTGGACAACCTACGTCGTGGCTCTGCTTATCCCCACCATGCTGATTCATGGCGGCATCTCTCTTGCAATCTCCTCCGGGGCGATTATCGGCGGCGACCCCATCGAAAGCCGCGGCGTGCAGTTGCAAATGATCGCCCGTGTGGCCAGCCGCAATCCAGAAGGCATCTCGGAGGAAGCCAAGAAGAATCTCTCTGACGTGTTCAATCTGGACCAAATGGCCGACGCCTATTCCCAGCAAGATGCTGACCCGGTGAAATCCTCGGGTATTCAAGCCAAGAAAGTCAGCTACAAGTGGCGCACGGTGACGCCCGAGGACATGACCAATTTCAATAAGGCATGGTTCGAAATCGTCAAGGACAATCCGGTTATCGCACTGGATGCATTGCTGGCCAAGTGTTTCGGCTACTTCAATGTGACCGACCAGCCATACGTGTCGATGGACTACTACGTGACCAGCGACTACGTGCAGAAGAACTCCACATGGATTAAGAGCTACAACCACAACTGGCGCGAGCGAATTACTGGATTCACCCGGAGCTGGGGCAAGATCCCGGTGATCGGCTGGATTACTCACGGCAATTTCTATGTGGTGATGACGCTGCTGATCGGTGCCGCCGAAGTGATTCGCCGCCGCTGGCTCACACTGATGACCCATATTCCACTACTGTTGCTTATGGGCGTGATGATTACCGCACCGGCCAACAACTTTGAACGGCACATGCTTCCGGTGGCGTTCGTGTTCGGTTTCGTGGTGCTCACCTATTGGCGTGAATCCTTGGCCGAACGTCGGATTGCTCGGCAGGCACAATCTTCAGCATCGACGACAATGACCCTGCCGCAATAGTTGCGTAAAACGATTGACAATGTGATGCCGGCAGAATCGTTGTCCAGTGCCGGTACCGCCAACGCTAGACTGGTATATATGTCAGATTTTCTCGAACTACTTGCCGCCGACGCCGCCAATTCATCTGATTTCACAGACCGTTCCGGCATCTCTGCGACCGACCGTGCACGCACTGTGCTGTTCGAGTGCCTGTTCAATCATCTGGCCGACGACCGCGTGGCCTCGCTCTTCACCATCCTTGGCTTCGAGCATGACTTTACCTGTTACGCCATTGCCGGCTACCCCGCTCGCTCCGCCGCCCGCAGCCGTGTTGACATTGAAAAAATCGTGGCCGATTTTGGCGGAACATGTCTGACTGCCGAACGTCCGATAACCGGACTCACAGGCGCTGACAATGGTACGGGCCGTACCGCTGTTGTGGCCCTGATTCGTCCGGTCGGTGCGGCCACACCGGAAATCATCTGTAACACCATCGCCCCGGCTTTCGACGCCGACCGTCCTATCGCCTTGGGACCGCAACGTACCGGCGCCGAAGGCGCCATGCGATCCGTTCAGGCCACGCTGTACTGTCTGAAAGCCGCCCCGGCCTTGGCTGCCACCGCGCAGTCCCTCCCCCGCCCGCTGCGCACCGATGACGCGCTGCCAGAACGCGCGCTGATTGGCGACGAAGATGCTCGCGATGAGCTGATCCGTGTGGTGTACGGTAGCCTAACCGCTGCAGGACCGGATGACCCTACATTGCTGACCGTCTCAACGTTCCTGAAATACGGGGGATCACTGGAGACCTGTGCCAAGGAACTCAATGTGCACCCCAACACCATCCGGTACCGTCTCAAGCGTGCAGCGGAATCCACCGGCTGGGACGCCACCGACCCGCGTGAGGCGTACGTGCTTATTACGGCCATCGCTCTAGGGCGTATGACCACAGCGCAGTAAATCGTTTTTTCGTGCTCCCCGCTGTCATGCGCTGAATCGTATCCCATACCAATTCAGCCTATGACGCGACAAGCCTCATCAGACAAGGCAGACGAAGGCCACTGCGGCTATTGCAGGGCGTTGTCTCGTACAGTAGGACTGAGCCGCCCCAGACGGCTGTTGCCGACATGCAGCGTGAAATCACCCAACCCAACAACCAACCTGCATATAGCAAAAGGCGGCTCCCACCACAGTGGGAACCGCCTTGATTAGCTACTCGGAGCTAAGCCCGATCAGGCCAAGGTGTTCGGGTCAACCGGGACGCCCGGGTTCATCGTGGAGGTGATGGTCGCCTTGGTCAGGTAACGGCCCTTCACGGTGGACGGCTTCAGACGCTTGACTTCGTCGGCCACGGCCTTGAAGTTCTCGTCGAGAGCGGACTCATCGAAGCTCATCTTGCCGATGAGGAAGCTCAGGTTGCCGTTCTTGTCGACACGGAACTCGATCTTGCCGCCCTTGATGTCCTTGACAGCCTTAGTGACATCCATGGTCACAGTGCCAGTCTTGGGGTTCGGCATCAGGCCACGGGGGCCGAGCACACGGCCCAGACGGCCGACCTTGCCCATCATGTCCGGAGTGGCAACCACGGCATCGAAGTCGAGGAAGCCACCCTGAACCTTGGCGATCAGGTCGTCATCACCGACGATGTCGGCGCCGGCCTCGGTGGCCTCGGTGGCCTTCGGGCCACGAGCGAACACGAGGACCTTGGCGGTCTTACCAGTGCCGTGAGGCAGGTTGACGGTACCACGCACGAGCTGGTCGGCCTTACGCGGGTCAACGCTCAGACGGAACACAGCCTCGACGGTCTGGTCGAAGTTGTAGGAGGGCATGCTCTTAAGCAGAGCAATGGCCTCGTTGGCGGTGTAGAGGTTGTTGCGATCGACGCGCTCAGCGGCTTCGCGGTACTTCTTGGAACGCTTTACCATCTGTCCTTCTCCTTATCAGTCCGTAACCGTGATGCCCATCGAGCGAGCAGTGCCCTCGATGATCTTCATGCCGGCCTCGATATCGCGAGCAGACAGATCTTCCATCTTGATCTCGGCGATTTCGCGGACCTGCGCCTTGGTGACAGAGCCGACCTTGTGGGTCAGCGGGTTCTCGGTGCCCTTATCGACGCCGGCGGCCTTCTTCAGCAGAGCCGCGGCCGGAGGGGTCTTGAGCACGAAGGTGAAGGAACGATCTTCGTAAACGGTGATCTCGACAGGGATGACCTGGCCCATCTTGTCCTGCGTCTGGGCATTGTATGCCTTGCAGAAGTCCATGATGTTCACGCCATGGGAACCCAGAGCCGGGCCCAGCGGCGGGGCCGGGTTGGCCTTGCCAGCCTGGATCTGGAGCTTGATCAGCGCCGAGACTTTCTTCTTGGGAGCCATAATATGGTTCTTCTTTCTATAACGCGGTTCAAATGGTCGCCGTCCGTGTCCATCTACTCAGCCCAATCGGTCTTGACTCATTAGGTATCCGATTGTGCTCAATATTTGGCCGCGGCCGGTCTCCTCCCGCAACTTATATTGCTGTGCTGTGCTAGCGGGTCTTCCCTCCAGACACAAGCTTTCCCATTATGTCGTCTCACCCGGACAACAACTGGCCATAAGTCCGCCCCGGTTCTCGCCATCGGCAGCATCATCCACAGTTGTTCTCATCATCGGACTGCGTCATCCACAATCGCCACCCACCTAACGACATCAATGCACCGCCCCAGCGTCAGAAATTTAGGAAAAGAGCGGCTTCGTCCTAAAATTCTGTCACTGAGTCAAAGCCAATGACAGATATTTAGGAAACCAACCCCAATCTCCTAAAATCCTGTTACTAAGACTCACTTAGCGACAGCAATTTAGGACGACTGGGATAATCTCCTAAAATCCTGTCTCTAACGAACAAGGGATGCCCTAGGAACTACAAAGTTACCGGTTACGACTGCAATTACGGTTTGCGACTACGGTCACGATGCGACGAGATGCCCGATGACTAACAACAACAAAAAACCCGACCGTGATGGCCGGGCTTTTGCTATTAAACCTATTAGTCGAGCTTCTGCACCTGGTGGAAGCCGAGCTCCACAGGCGTATCGCGACCGAAAATGGACACGAGTACGGTGAGCTTCTGGGTGGTGGGTTCCACGTCGGAAACGACAGCGGCCATAGTGGCGAAAGGACCATCGGTAACGGTGACCTGGTCACCCACGGCATAGGAGACCTCGACTTTGCGCTTCTTGGCGGCAGCGGGCTTGTCGCCGGCGGCCTTGAGCGCTTCGGAGGCAATCATCGGGGCCATCATGGCCACGACTTCCTGACGGGAGAGCGGAGCCGGATCCTTGGACGGACCAACGAAGCCGGTCACGCCTTCGGTCTCACGCACGACACGGCGAGCGTTCTCGTCCGGCCACATACGAATCAGCACGTAGCCAGGAACACGCACGCGGGTGATGACCTTCTTGCCCTTTTCGGTGTGCTTCTCGACCTCTTCCAT
>CXVQ01000014.1_pt1 | contig 16523 bp, 9 predicted proteins | sample 940721 | NCBI WGS metagenome assembly CXVQ01 (sample SAMEA3493534, study PRJEB9703) | human gut metagenome | biome: ENVO:mammalia-associated habitat; material: ENVO:feces | place: Bangladesh | collected 2010-01-06
TCACCGGATGGGTGTCGTTGAGCTGGAAGACGATCTTGTCCGGGAAGGTCGTCAGGTCCGGTTTGTCCTGGCCCGGGTAGAAGACGCGGATGGCGTCGTGCAGGGATGCGGAGACGAAGAAGTACTGCTGCTCGAGGCGCAGTTCCTTACCGACCTTGGTGGAGTCTTCCGGGTAGAGAATCTTGGAGATGTTCTCGGCCTTGACCTGCGGGGCCACGGCGTCCATGTACTTGGAACGGTTGAAGGCGAGCAGATCGAACTCGTCGTAGCTCTTGGCGGTCCACAGGCGCAGGGTGTTCACACGCTGGGACTTGTAGCCGGGAACCATGTAGTCCACCGGCACGGCGCGCACGGACCAGGCCGGTTCCCAGGACTTGGTGCCGTCGGCGTTTTCGACGACCTTGCCACCGAAGGAGACCTTCTGATCACGGTTGTAGTCGGTGTGACCCCACGGCTCTTCGTTGGCCAGCCAGTAATCCGGGGTCTCAACCTGCTTGCCGTTCTCGTCGAACTTCTGCTTGAAGATGCCGTACTTGTACTGGATGCCGTAACCGAAGGCCGGCACACCGAGGGAGGCGAGAGAGTCGATGAAGCAGGCGGCCAGACGACCAAGGCCACCGTTGCCAAGGCCCGGCTCGTATTCGGCGTCCACGATGTCCTTCGGCTTGAAGCCAAGGGCTTCCACAGCCTTGTCGAACTGGTCGGTCAGGCCAGCGTTCAGCAGTGCGTTCTCCAGCTGCTTGCCCATCAAGAACTCGGCGGACAGGTAGCCGACGGCCTTGGTGTTGCCGTTGACGGTGTCGGCCTGGGTCTTGAACCAAGAATCAGCGAGGTGGTTGCGCACGGCCTTGGAGACGGCGACGTACACGTCGGCGGCAGTGGCCTGCTCGGCGGTGACGTTTTGGGTGTATTTCAGTTGTTCACGAATCTCGTCGGCGAACTGTTCCGCCGTAACGGGAGACTTCGGTGCGGTAATTTCGGTCATTCTGACTTTCCTTCCGGGATAAGTGCCCGTGCTTATTATGCCGCGCGATTGGTATCGTCGCATAAACGTGTGCATGAACTCTCCGTAACAGCGTTGGCAGAAAGTTGTTGCATACGTTCTCAGTCAGAGAGTATCACATGTCTTGTCATTCCGCATCCCACAGTATGCCATCGTTTGCACAATGCCGTCTTTCGCGGCTCAGTGCAAGGATAGAACGCATGGCTGTAATTCTGGAAAAGGACTTGAAACGCGGGCGTGACGCACTGGCGCAATGGCGTGCTGCAGCCCTGGAACTGGCCGACAACACACCACATCGCCTGACCACCTCCCCCGTTCTGCCGCGCCCGGTATGGGCGATGGCTGTGCGCTACTCGCTGTTCCTGCTGGAGCGGCGCGCGCCCGGCCCCGGTGTGGAGGTGCGCGTTGCGCCGTGGGGTGCGGTCAAGATCCTGGACGGCCCGGAATCGGACCCGCATAACCTGACCCCTCCGGACGTCATCGAACTGGACCCGGAAGCCTGGCTGCGACTGGCCTGCGGCATCACCACGTGGGCAGAGGAAAAGGACGCCGGCCACATCAGCGCGGTCGGCGAGCGCGACGACCTGAGTGATCTGCTACCGCTGTAAATCGTCGGATGCCCGGTATCGGATGCCCTTTATCAGAACTGTGCGATGCCCCAACGCTGGATGTGCTCGGCCCAGCGGTCCGGCGTGGGTAGGGTGATGAGGCTGCGCATCGTCAGCGCGTAAGCGGCGGCAGCTACCAGTACGGTGGCCAGAATCAGGCAGGTCGGACCGTAGCCGATGGTCTGCATACCCCAGCCGGCGAGTGCCACGGCCACGCCATAGGCACCGTACTGCAACACCATGCTGCCCGCTCCAACGCGGCCGAGCTTGTCCTTGCCCACCAAGATATTGCTGAGGCCTCCAAGCACCGCGTTGCCCGCGGGCAATGCCAGTACCGAACAGGCCACAAATATGGCCTTGCCAACCATGGAGGGCACCAACGCGGCACCGGTGAATCCTGCGGCGAGCAGGGCGAACATCACACCCACCAGTACGCCGCCGGGTACACGGTTGACCAGTTGCGAGGCCATCAGTGCGCCCAGCAACATGCCAACGGCGGAGGCGGCGTTGATGAATCCGGCGGATATCAGCTGGCTGCCACCTTGGGAGATGTCCAGCGCGGTCAGCAGTAGGAAGGCATTGCTGGCACCGGTCACCATGGTCGCTGCGATGATGAGATGGCGTTGGAACCGGTCGCGCAGCAGCCAGATCATGCCGTCCAGTGCGTCGCGCCAGCGTGGGGCAGCGGTGATGGCACCGGAAACATCGATAGCATCATCGGCAGCATCATCGGCATTGCCTGAATGGCCGCTATCATCCACAGTTGCGCGTTTCCAATAGCGGCGAATACGCCATGCGGACACCATGCCCAGCACACTTAGCACCGCGCTGGTCAGAAACGGCACCGCAGGTCCCACGGTCATCAGTAGACCGCCCAACGGCCCGCCTGCCAGCGTGACCGTCGAATCCCTGGCGTCGTTCAGCGCCATCGCGTGCGGCAGCTGCTCATCCGGCACCACGCCACGCAGCATGGCATTCGACGTATTCTCCAACAGGCCATCGCGCACCGAAAACAGCACGACGATACACAGCAGCGCGATCGGAAGCACGTGGGCATACGGTCCGCCGAATGCCGGAGCGTTTGCCCCGTTAACCCCATGGCCGCTCGTCTTCGACGCATTGCCGAACAGCATCACCGCTGCCGCCGCCACCGCCGAGAGCACCACACCGGACGCACCCCAGATCAGCATGAGCGTACGGCGATCATACCGGTCCTGAATCACGCCGCCGGCAAGGCCCAGCACCGCCTGCACCACCACGCAGATGCTTTCCGTCGTGGTGGCGGCGGCAGAGGATTCTGTCGTGGCGAGCATCATCAGCGGCACCGCGAACGCGATCAGGCTGGCACCGACCGCACCGGACGTGTCCGCAGCCAGCCACCATCCGTAATCAGTTCCCCGCCATAATTCCGTATCACTTGCCATCGTTGCCCTCCCTGGGATTGGTCCTTATGGACGCCACCATAGGGAGCCGCCGCCGAGCCGAACACCCGCAATCCTCGGTTATGGGGACATGGCTGCGGTCGTCGTCCTCATTTGTGAGGACAGGGCACAATCAGCGCCGGACGCCGGACATCGCAGCTTCTGCCCCATCAGCCCCGCACGCACGGGATACGCACGTAAATCATCCACGTGCCATCATCCGAACGGGTGGTCAATTCACCGCCCAACTCCTGCACACGGGTGCGATGCATGGCCAGCCCACGCCCCGACCGCTCCTGCGCGGACAGGCCACTCTGCGCGTTGGCATCGTCACGGATATCGTTGGTCTCGCGAATCTCAATCCATTCGGGAGACAGGGTGACGAATAGCAGGTAGGAATCATCTCCCGCCGGTGCATGGCGGCGGATATTCGTGCCGATCTCCGTCATCAGCGACAGCGCCTCGGCCGCCGCCTCGGGGTCCACGACCATGGCGATGCCGTTGACCGCGGCCGTCCCCCGATAGCCCTGCGCCTCCAGAAACTCCTCGGTATCGGTGATCTGCGCCTTCACACGCGTGACGAAGGACTGCGGCATGCCCGCTGTGGATTGCGTACGGTCATCGCCACCGGCGTTCTCGGGCACGGCATTGTCAACCACCTCATTCGCAATCGCTGGACAGCTCCCGGTGCCTACCGGGTCACGAGCCAGGGCGGATTCTTTCGTCGGCGAATCAACCTGCCCTGATTCTGCAGTCGCCACCTCAGATGTCCCGGTGCCACCGACCGGCAAGGACTCGTCCCGGAAGCCGGCGTCCATTCCGCTCTGCTCGGTCAGAAAATCGATGATGCCATGCACTTCCGCAAAGGCACGTTGGCTGCGATCCAGCACGCGCTGCCAGTCGCCACCATCGATGCCGGCTGGCGCGGCCAGATTATTCCGGGCGATGGTCGAGATATACGTCAGATCATTGGACAGCGTGTCGTGCAGTTCGATCGCGAGCTGGTTGCCGTGGCGCAGATCGGCCAGCGCCGATTCCATCTGCTCGTTTTCGTTCTCCTGATTCACCACGCGCTTGCGCCAGCGCAACGCAATGCCCAGTAATACCAGCAGCACGCTTGCCGTAGAATCGACTGCAATGCCATCAAGGCCATGCGGTCGTTGTCCATGATGAGCATGGTGGGCTTCGATCCATCCCGCCCGCTGATATCAGGCACGTTCCCTCCCCTATGCACGTCATTGCACGGCATTCGCGCATTCAAACTGCACAAAGGCGTTATCACGTCAAGAATTCCAAGCCCGATACGGCGAACGTCTCAGCACGCCTCAGTGCACCCCAAATATCGCCGCGTAAGTCAATCGATCCGCGGCTAATAAGTAATGGAGTTCAGCTCTTCTTCGGCTTCAGCGCTGAGGGCATGGGCATCGGAATCGGCTTGCGCGGGGCCGGCTTCGGCTTGGGCGCGGCCGGCGCGGAGGCCGGGAATTCGCCGCTGGTCGCCTTTGCGGCGGCTTCGGCTGCCCACTTGGCGTACTCGTCGAGGTCGTCCGCCTGCGCGGCGGGCGAGACCTTGGCGGCGTCGGCGTCAGCAGCGGAATCCACATCCTTGTCCGCATACTGGTCATCAACGTCGGCAAACGGGTCAGGAGAGCCCGTTCCCGGCTCCTGCTCGCTTAGCTCTTTTGCCAGCTCATCGTAATCGGTATCGGTGGTCAGGTACTTGAGCTTTCGGGCAATTTTCTGCTGTTTTGCTTTTTGACGTCCGCGGCCCATCTGACCCCCTGCGAATTACTGTGCTGTTCGATTCATCAACAATAGAGAGTACCACTAATACTGGCTTGTTCGTTGTCGGCTCACACTTTTACCATAAAAAGCGTTTATCTGAGGCCTATTCAAAGGATTGCGCATGACCGACGAGCAGCAACTGACAGCGGCAGGCAATGAGATGAGCGCGAGCTTCCTCGCGGCGAAGAAGCGTTCGGACGAAACGCTTGCCAAGCTTGAGGCCAAGCCGTCGAGCTTCACCATGCTGACCGGCGACCGGCCGACCGGCCGCCTGCACTTGGGCCACTACTTCGGCTCGATTCGCGAGCGCGTCGCCATGCAGGAGCGCGGCGTGAACACGAACATCATCATCGCCGACTATCAGGTGATCACCGACCGCGACACCACCGAGCACATTCAGGACAACGTGCTGAACCTGGTGCTCGACTACATGGCCGCCGGCATTGACCCGAACAAGACCATGATGTTCACCCACTCCGCCGTGCCGGCCGAGAACCAGCTGCTGCTGCCGTTCCTGTCCCTGGTCACCGAGGCCGAACTGCACCGCAACCCGACCGTGAAGTCCGAGATGGAGGCTTCCGGCCACGCGCTGACCGGCCTGCTGCTCACCTACCCGGTGCATCAGGCGTGCGACATCCTCTTCTGCAAGGCCAATGTCGTGCCAATCGGCAAGGACAACCTGCCGCACGTGGAAATCACCCGTACCATTGCGCGCCGCTTCAACGAGCGTTACGCCAAGAAGAATCCGGTGTTCCCGGAGCCGGCCGCAATTCTGTCCGAAGCGCCGGAGATTCCGGGTCTTGACGGACGCAAGATGAGCAAGTCATATGGCAACTCCATCATGCTGGGCGCCACAGCCGAGGAGACCGCCAAGCTTATCAAGAAGAGCCCGACCGACTCCGAGCGTCGCATCACCTTCGACCCGGTTGCGCGTCCGCAGGTCTCCGCCCTGCTGACCACCGCCGGTCTGGTGACCGGCCGTGACCCGAAGGACATCGCCGAGGAGATCGGCGATTCCGGTGCCGGCGCGCTGAAGGCGTACGTCATCGAGTCCGTCAACGAGTTCCTGGCCCCGCACCGCGAACGCCGCGCCGAACTGGCCAAGGACATGGATTCCATCCGCGACATCCTGCACGACGGCAACAAGCGCGCCAACGCCATCGCCGAGGAAACCCTCGACCAGGTGCGTGAGGCCATGGGTATGAAGTACTGATCTTTCACTGCTCGCGGCAAGACGCCGTGTCAGACCCATCGGGGCGACTGACACGGCGTCTTTCGTTTTGGGTTCATAGACAAAACGTGGGTCTTATCCGCGCGTGTTGATGGGTTAGTGTGGGCGTCCAGCCCAGCTTCGTTTTGGCGCACTAGCGTCTGCGCGTTCTCTTTATCGCATAGCTGAAACCGCGTGCATGAGTACAGACTGCCTCGTAGCGCAGAATTAGGACGGTTCCTCATTGCAATATGGCGGAGATTAGTCCTTTTCTTATTTATGCGAGCCCTGTGCAATGCCGCAAACACCCTGGACGGGCCGCATAGCCGTCCAAAACGTCCGCTCTCCCCCTTGTGTGACTGCTTTTGCGCCCGTACTTCCGTTTCGAGGGGCGGATTTCTCGTTGTCCGGAGGTCTACTTCCGTTTCGAGGGGCTGATGCCCAAGTAGACACGGTACAAAACGGCGGAATGACGTTGGCACAGATGGGCTTCTATGCGAGGTTCAGTGGATGACCGGCCCCTCGAAACGGAAGTAGACCTCCGCAGAAGCGTAAATCCGCCCCTTGAAACGGAGAATCAAACACTCATAACCACAATTCAAGATTTCAACGCTGCTTTTTGCGCGATATACACGATATAGCTGTCGAGGCGAGCGGTGACAGCCGCCAAACACCAAGACCTTCGCTCAATACGTGCGTACACCACGCAATAGCGTCATCACCACGTGTCCCGGCATGGCGCGCATGGCTTCCGGAGTGGTTGCGGCGTATGGGTCGGTGTCCAGCAGCACCACATCAGCCGGGTCGCCGGCTGCAAGACGGTCACGGCCGGTGGCGGTCGAAGCCGACAGCGAGGTACGCACATCTAGGCACTGCTCGGACTGGAACGGCTCGCGGTCAGAGCTCTCGGTACCGAACACGGCGGCGGAAATAGCCAGCCACGGATCCAGCGGGGCCACAGGCGCGTCAGAACCCATGCGCAGCGTGGTGCCGACGTCGTGGAGTGCCTTGAACGGATAGGGAATGCCGGCCGGGTTGGCCCAGAAACGGGTGATGACGTCGCGGTCGTCCATAGCATGCTGCGGCTGGATGCTGGCCGTAAGGCCCAACTCGGCAAAGCGTGGGATATCGACGGGCTTGAGCATCTGCGCGTGCTCAATTGACCCATGTGCATGCGTGGCGGCGGCTGCATTGAGCACAATGGTGTTCGCCTCGTCGCCAATGGCGTGGCAGGCGATGTCGAAGCCATGCTCTGTGGCCAAGCGCATGTAGTCTTCGATTTGCTGCGGCGTGTAGCTCAGGGTGCCGTACGTCGGCGGCTCGATGCCCGAATACGGCGTGGAGCAATAAGCGGAGCGGGTGTTGAGGGAACCATCCGAGATGAGCTTCATGGCACCCACGCGGCCGAGCCCGTTGCTGTCTGGAAGTTCCCTGCCGGTATGCCAGCCCGCGTCGATGGCGGCTTGCAGTCGTTCGGGGTATACGCCGGCATCCACACGCAGGTTATTGACGCCGGCCTTGAAACGCTTGATCCACGTGTCGATGTTTTCGGCCATCTCATAATCGCGGATGCCGACCACGCCCTTGCTTGCGGCGTCCTGTTCGGCCTCGCGCAGCAGACGATCGGTCTCCTCGGCGGCGCCCGGTGCTTTGTCGAAGGCGGTGTAGGCGTTAAACCATTCGAGCTCGCCGACCAGTCCGGATTCGTCCACATGTACGCCAAGTCTGCGAGCCGCGGCAGAGTTCACCCAACCGCAGTGCATGTCCGCGCTGGAGAGGGCCACCGGCTGGTCGCCGGTCACGGCGTCGATGGCGGCTAACGTGGGCTGCTCATCATCAGCCCACAGCGAGTGACGGAATCGCATGCCCACCACGAAGGCATCCGGGTCAAGCGTGCCGGCGGCGCGGCGCTCGTCCAAGTGACGGTGCAGCATATCCATCGCCTCAGCAGCCGAGCGAGCGTTGATGAGATCCAGACGGCCCAACGTCTTGGCCCATTGCGTGAAGTGCGTATGGCAGTCCCACAGGCCGGGGATGATCCACAGGCCATCTGCATTGATGGTGGTTTCGTCAGCAGGTGCGGCGGCTGGCGTTGGAGTCGGGGCGCTGCCGGTGTCAGCGGCGTTCGACGCGTGCGCCGAGAATGCCGTATGCGCTCCAGCCGGCATTGCGCCATGCGAGGCCAGGTCCGTTCCGGCAGGATTGACGGACGCAACAACCCCATCGCGAAGAACCACGTCCACGCGGTCCTGAGACCCCGGAACACCGGCATTGACAATACGCACCAAGCTACTCATACCCGCCATCATGCCACCTTTGCTTGAACGCCATGGGGATTTCGTCCAAGCTTAATCATGCCGTCGATGGTGCCCCGCCATCGGACCCGCAAATCCCTGCGTTCCTTGTAATCACGGATGTCCTGCAGCCAACATGAATGGGACTGTTAGACCAACGCGCTGGTTCACCTACAAAGGGCACGGTTCCCCCCCGCGCCCATCACCCCACGTGAACCAGAACCAGCGGTAAGGAGGGCGTGCGCAAGGGGCAGGGGCAGGCCTCATTTAGGGCTCCGCATGACTTATCCAATGTATTCGGAGCCACACTGGTCTGACAGACCTCAACGAATACCCCCAGTTATCCACTGACTTATCCACATCTATCCACCGAAAAATTGAGGCGGTAGACAGAGCGGGCAGTCAACCCCTACACTTCTCAAACACAAAGCAGAACATCACGAGGGGGCGATCATCATGGGCAGCTCAATCGCATTGACAGAGCTGACAATGCAGAAATATCAACGAATGTAGACGTGTGCAGATGTGCAACGGCGAAGCGGCTGGCGACCGCCCTATGCCCTGACAACGGCGTTGGAGCTTTTATCAATCGAGACGCCCCGCATATTGAGCAAACACAGAGGCCTTGCAACTGCAACCATTGTTGCGGTTCCACACGCCAATGCCAAGCGACACGTTGTGGGGGTCAAAGTGGTCGTATGGCCTTTCCCGTTAGACACAGTCATGGTCGAAGGGCAATTCACATGCACTTCGCCAGCTTGCACATGGGCCATGTTCTCCGCATATCTCGAACTGGAGGAACTTGTCGTTCTCGCTGATTCCGTGATGCGTCGAGATCGAAGATTATGCAGAACGACTCCAGACAATCTTTCCCTATGTCTCGATACGGCTGAGGCCCAAGTGCGCGCCGATAAGGAGAGCGGCGCCAATACGAACCTGTTCCGCGGATATGAAAAATGCCGCCGGGCTCTGCTTCTGGCACGCGCCGGCACAGACTCTTCCATGGAAACACGAACCCGCTTGGCTCTCCTGAGATACGGCTTGGACTGCCCGCAAGTGAATTATCCAATATTCGTGGGCAATGGCACCAGACCCATACATCTCGATCTCGCGTACCCTGAATTCAAGATATGTATCGAATACGAGAGCTCACATCACGCCGGACAATGGCTGAACGACGCACGACGCCGTCAAATGATAGAGGATGCCGGTTGGAAGTACATTCAAGTTACCAAATTAGACATTGGCGATGAAGCGGGAGAAGAGGCTCTTGCCCGAAGAGTCGCCGAAAGGATACAAGAGATCACGGGCAAAACGGTTCAGCTCACTACGCGGCAGACCATTCGACAGGTCAGCGATGCCCGATAATTACGCCGTATTCCGCTGTACAAACGTTTGAATATCGAGCCGCTGCTTCCAATTATTCCGATAACGCCGCGTGAATAGCTCAATAGAGACAGCCGCACCTCAACAAAGAGGCATCAGTGGATGCGATGACCTTGCAGAGCGGGCTAAATGTATCCTTCCGTCGAAGAAACCCCACGAAGCCGGCAAATTCATGCGACTTCGCGGGGCCAAAGGATAAAGCGCCAAGCCAACCGCGCAGCGGGTACGCGTCACTTGCCGCTGCGGACTTCGGCCTCCATGGCTTCCATGGGTTCGTCGACGAGCACGGTGCCGGACGGCAGGGTGCCAGGCAGCGGATCATCCATGTAGTGGTCGAATTCGTAAAGCATGCGTTCATTCGGCTTGGCGGTTAACAGCGAGACCACCACGATGAACAGCAACGAAATGATGAACGCAGGCAGCAGCTCGTAAATGGCAAACACACCACCCAAAGGCTTGACGAGGTTATGCCAAATCAGCACGGTCGCCGTACCAGACAACATGCCGGCCACGGCACCGGCCTTGTTGGCACGACGCCAATACAGCGAGCACAGCATCAATGGCCCAAACGATGCGCCGAGACCAGCCCACGCATAGGAGACGACCTGGAAAATCGAAGAGTTCTGGTCAAACGCCACCACAATGCCGAACAGGAACATAACCACCAGCGTCACACGAGCCACAATCATGACTTGCCGATCCGTGGCCTTCTTATGCAGCAATCCACGAAAAATGTTCTCGCCCATGGCCGAAGCGCCAATAATCAGATACGAGGAGCTGGAGCTCATCGAGGCGGCGAAGATGCCGGAGACCACCACGCCGCACATGAAGCTCGGCAGCAGGGTCTGCGCCAGCACGATGAAAATGGTTTCCGCGTCGGTGGAGGTCAACAGTTCGGCGGGCATCATGGCACGACCCACCAGGCCGATGCACACTGCGCAGCCCAGCGAAATCACACACCAAGAGGTGGCGATGATTTGGGACTTACGCACTTCCCCCACGCTGCGGATGGAAAGGAAGCGCACCAATACCTGCGGCATGCCAAAGTAGCCCAGGCCCCACGCCAGCATGGAAATAATGGTGATAATGCCATAATCGGAGGGCGCACCAAACACGGCCTTCCCCGCCTCGACCAGTTGCTGACCGGTGGCCGGGTCCAGCTTGGGCGCGGCCACCTGCGCGCCGGAGAGATAGCCGGGGATGGAGCGCAGGAATTCCACGGTGTTGTCGATGCCGCCTGCGCTAGCCACAGTGCCGATGAACACCACCGCGAGCGCAAAGAACATGAGCATGCCCTGAATGAAGTCGGTCATCACCACAGACAGATAGCCACCCACCACGGTGTAGACGAACACGACCACCGCGCCGATGATCATCATGATGTGGTAGTCGAAGCCGAACAGCGTGGCAAACAGCTTGCCCACCGTCACGAAGCAGCTGCCCACATACACGCTGAAGAACACCAAGATGATTACGGCCGCAATAGTGGAAATCACGCCCTTCTCGTCATGGAATCGCTTGGCGAAGAAATCAGGAATAGTGATGGCGTCACCGGCCACCACCGAGTAGCGACGCAAGCGGCGGGCCACAAGTTTCCAGTTGAGATAGGTACCGAGAGCCAGGCCGATGGCAGTCCACATCGGATCGGCCGCGCCGGTGAAGTAGGCCAAGCCCGGCAGGCCCATGAGCAGCCAGCCGCTCATGTCGGAGGCTTCGGCGCTTAGTGCCGTGAGCCACGGCCCCACGCCGCGACCACCCGCGAAGTATTCCTTGGAGGAGGAGTTGGAGCGCTTGGAGTAGATAAATCCGATGGACAGCATGGCCGCAAAATAGATGACCATGGCCAGCAGAATCCAGAAATCGTTGGCCAACGCCCCTCCTCGATCATGACGCCAAGCGGCTATCGCCATGGCATGAGTTTGTGTTGATGTGTGATGGGCGCTGAACCAGCGCCGTGCCGGCCGCCACAACCATGAACACGACTGCAACGCACTTCGCCCGATGGTAATGGATGCAAGGTCTCAAGCGCCTTCCAGTGTCACCATACTGAGACGCTATGTTATGTTGTGCTGGCTCCCCTCACCCGAGGGGAGCCAGCACAACGACTAAATGTCGTATCTCCAGGATTTATCGGTGACCACGCGAGCCATCGCCAAACCGATCGGCAAACAGACAATCACCATAAATGCGCGGAATGCCCAATCCAGAGCATTGACAGTGTCGAAGCTGCCGAGGTACCACATCGCGCGGTACATATACAAGCCGGGCACCATGATTACGATAGACGGCACAGTCAGGCAGATGCGCGGATAGCCAAGGTGCGGTGGCAACCAGCCGCGCCTGACGGATGAACGCCATGCAGAGGCCAGAACACCCGCCAGGAATGCGCCGATGAAGGTCGCCATCTCGGGCGCCACGCTGAAGTCCTGCAATTCCAAACGCAACGTGTCGGTGATTGCACCAATCAGCGCGGCCGTCAGGCACATACGTTGCGGCGAATTGAACAGCACGGAGAAGCCCCACACGCCGACGAACGCCGCCACGAACCGCAGCAAACCGTTGATCCACGGGTTCAATCCCAACGGCTCGAAACCTTCCGGGTGCAGGTGCACCATCACGGCCACGGCCCAGCCTGCGAGCGTGGCCATCAGGATGATGCACAGCACGTAGGCCACGCGCTGAATGCCAGAGGGGAAGTCAATCTTGGCCATATCGAGGCCGCCGGTGATAAGCGGGAAGCCCGGAATCACGAACAGCATGGCACCGATATAGGCCGTATCATGCGAAAGTGCGACCGGGTCGAAGATGCCGATGAGTCGCAAAGTGCCCGTGCAGGCGAGCGCCGCCGCAGCCACACATACAAAGGTGACAAAGAACTGGTTCAGATGATGCGCGAATAGTCGCCGGCGCATCCACTGGCCAAGGCCCGCTCCTACGAACGCACCAATCATGTCATACGGGCCACCACCGAGCAGGAACACGAAGGCCGCACAAGCCAAAGCGGAGGCTAAGCCGGAGAACCACGGTTTGTACAACGGCTTGCGGCGCTCGATGAGATCGAGCCGCTCGTGTGCCTGACGCACAGTGATGCCGCCCTTGGCCTTCTCTTCATCGGAACGCTCGTTGAAATGTTCGGCGTATTCCTTGGGCACGCGACTCTTGCGTTTGGCCGAACTCGGCTCAGTCGCGGCATCTGCAGCGTCACCTTCCGATGCACGCACGCCCGAACCGTCAGAACGCGACGGCTCGCCGGCAGCGTTCTCGTCATTGTCCGGAGCATTTCCCGCCTCATGCCGCGTCAGGCTCTCGGCCCCGGCAGAACTGGCCGCCTCGACCGCCTCGTTGGAATCGCCGGCGAACACCTCGGCATCATCGTAGGCTTTTTCCTCGGCCGCCTTGTCTTCAATCGGGGTGACCTTCTCGCTGTCCGCCAGCAGACGGTGCGCTTCCTCGTTGTCATCATCCAAGGATTTAGCCACAGAGGTAACCGTGACCTTGGCCCTCAACGCCACATCCAAAGCATCATCAACGCTGCCGTCGGCCGCAGCGGCACGAGCCTTGGCCCGTTCACGCAGCCGCTTGGACAGATCAGCCGAATACTGCGAGGCATCGCGCTCATCAAGATGTTTGACCACTCCATCAGACAACTGCGAATCGACGTGATACATCGATCCCTTACCGAGGTTCACGGAGAACCAGTCGGCAAAATGCTCAAGCAGCCAGATTCGTTCGGTGTTCACGCCGGTAGTCGGCAAATCCACGACTTCGGTGATGCGATTGCGGCCATCGGTGCAGGTAGCTTCGATGTCCGTCAGGTTCACATCGGCGCGCACATGCACGCCCAATGGATAGGCGATGCGATGCATCATCTCACGCACGCGGAACGATCCAGTGCCGGCCCCCAAATCCAGCATGCCAACGCGCACAATAACGCTCGCCTTGGCCGCGATACCGGCATCCACCACCGGCTTATCCCAGTCACGCGCAATGTCTTCCATGTCCAGCGGAATAGAGTGGGTGTGGAATTTTCGTACGGCCGATGCGCCTTTCGCCTCAGGCGCATTTTTTTTCTTCTGTTCGCTCACGTTGTCCATTACTACTCCCCGCCTACCCCTGCGGCAATCGCCTGATGCCTGATTTTTCCGCGCTTCGGACATCGTCCCATATGTTGTCCAATATTCGGGCAAATGTCCCCCCGAAATGAACATCACCGCTGCGCACTATATGGACTTCGTAACGTAAGTGGCGATTTCATGGGGATACACTGTTGCTTACACAACAACCACGTTGAATACAGGCTGTGGGCTCGCAACGGACGGCCTCAACAACCGCGGAGGAGCCGCGGACGACCGTCAGACCGAGCAACCTGATATTCGGCAAAGGAGGTTATATGGCAACACCAGAAGAACAGATCACTCCTGCTGACGCCGCCATCGTCACCACCGGAACCGGCCGCAAGGGCCCCGAGGAGCATGATCTTCCCCAAAACCTCAAGTACGACATGGATCTGTGTTTGAAGATCCTGCGTGACGTACTGGGCGAATACAATCCCGATCTGCTTTCCACGTTCGACACCGTGCGCAATTACGCAGTGGAGGCCAGCGCCGGGCATTTCTCCGAGGTCAAGAATCCGAACCCCTCACGGGACGGCTTGAAAGAGGCCGTGGACGTCATCGACGATATGACGTTGCACGACGCCCAGTTGCTGGCCCGCGCGTTCGCCACGTATTTCCACCTGGCGAACCTGTCCGAGGAGAACTACCGCGTCTCCGTGCTGCATGAGCGCGAGAACAACGTGTCCGACGACCAGGCCGTCGATCCGATCAACGAACTCACCGTCGCCTACCACCAGCTCATCAACGAGATGGGCCCGGCCAAGGCCAAGGAGCTGCTCGACCAGCTTGAGTTCCACCCCGTCTTCACCGCGCACCCCACTGAAGCACGCCGCAAGGCAGTGGAAGGCAAGATCCGCCGCATCTCCGAATTGCTCGGGGAATACAAGATTCTCGGCGGCTCGGACAAGAAGGAATGTCTGCGCCGTCTCTACAACGAGATCGACGCCCTGTTCCGCACCTCTCCAATCGCGCTGAAGAAACCGACCCCGGTTGAGGAAGCGGACACGATTCTCGACATCTTCGACAACACGCTATTCCACACCATCCCCAAGGTCTACCGTCGCTTCGACGACTGGATTCTGGGCGACCAGGCCGGACTCGTCGAACCTGTCTGCCCCGCGTTCTTCCACCCGGGCAGCTGGATTGGCTCCGACCGTGACGGTAACCCGAACGTCACCGCCAAGGTGAGCCGCGCTGTGGCCCGCAAGTTCTCCGATCACGTGATTGCCGCTCTCGAGGAAGCCACCCGTACAGTGGGCCGCAACCTCACGATGGAAGCCGAAACCACACCGCCGAGCGCCGAGCTCAAGAACCTGTGGAGCCACCAGAAGGAGATGAGCGAGCGTCTGACCGACAAGGCCGCCCTGATTTCCACCAAGGAACTGCACCGCGCGGTCATGCTGGTGATGGCCGATCGTCTGCATTACACCATCGAGCGCGATGCCGACCTCATGTACCACTCCTGCGACGACTTCCTCGACGATCTCAAGGTGGTGCAGCGTTCGCTGGCCGAGGCCGGCGCCAAGCGCTCCGCTTACGGCCCGTTGCAGGATCTGATTTGGCAGACCGAGACCTTCGGCTTCCACATGGTGGAGATGGAGTTCCGTCAGCACTCCGTGGTGCATGCCCGCGCCCTTGCGGATATCCGCGAGCACGGTCTGCACGGCGAGCGCGGCGATCTGCAGCCGATGACGCACGAGGTGCTCGACACCTTCCGTGCTCTCGGGGCCATCCAGAAGCGCAACGGCCTCAAGGCCGCCCGCCGCTACATCATCTCCTTCACCAAGAGCGCCCAGAACATCAAGGATGTCTACGAGCTCAACCGCTTGGCGTTCTCCCACCCGGAGGATGTGCCCACCATCGACGTAATCCCGCTGTTCGAGCAGCTTGAGGATTTGCAGAACTCGGTGGATGTGCTCGAGGAAATGATTAAGATCCCCGAGGTGCAGGCTCGCCTGAAGGCCACCGGCAACAAGCTCGAGGTCATGCTCGGCTACTCCGATTCCTCGAAGGACGCCGGCCCGACTTCCGCCACGCTGGCCCTGCACTCCGCTCAGGAGCGCATCGCCAAGTGGGCCGAATCGCACGACATCGATTTGACCCTGTTCCACGGCCGCGGTGGTGCCGTCGGTCGTGGTGGCGGCCCTGCCAACCGTGCGGTGCTTGCCCAGCCGGTCGGTTCCGTCAAGTGCCGCTTCAAGCTCACCGAGCAGGGCGAGGTCATCTTCGCCCGCTACGGCAACCCGGTGCTGGCCATCCGCCACGTCGAGTCCGTGGCTGCGGCAACCCTGCTGCAGTCCGCGCCGAGCGTAGAGAAGCGCAACACCGACATGACCAAGAAGTACGCCGACATGGCTGCTCAGCTCGACGAGGCCGCGCACAACCGCTTCCTCGACCTGCTGAACACCGATGGCTTCGCCCCGTGGTTCTCGATCGTCACGCCGCTGACCGAGATCGGTCTGCTGCCGATTGGCTCCCGCCCGGCCAAGCGCGGCCTTGGTGCCAAGTCCCTGGACGATCTGCGTACGATTCCGTGGATCTTCTCCTGGGCTCAGGCACGCATCAACCTGGCCGCTTGGTACGGCCTCGGTACCGCATGCGAGAAGTTCGGCGATCTGGAGACCATGCGTCAGGCCTACGAGGAATGGCCGCTGTTCTCCACGTTCATCGACAACATCGAGATGTCCATCGCCAAGACGGA
>CXVQ01000062.1_pt1 | contig 12375 bp, 12 predicted proteins | sample 940721 | NCBI WGS metagenome assembly CXVQ01 (sample SAMEA3493534, study PRJEB9703) | human gut metagenome | biome: ENVO:mammalia-associated habitat; material: ENVO:feces | place: Bangladesh | collected 2010-01-06
GTCGGAGACGGGCAGAAGCGGACGCGAACGTTCTCGGGGAGTTCGGGTTTGGTGTTTTCAGCATCAGTCATAATCCCCTATTGTGCCGCGAGTGCGGACGCCGGTGAACAGCAGCGCGGTCGGTTTCTTGTCCACATAGGTGGCGAGATGTTCTCGAATCTTGCTGGCCAAGGGCGCGGGCACTTCGATATCGCGCTTGCTACTGGGCGTTTTCGTCTCCCCGAGGATTGACACCTTGTGCCCGTCCTCGCTGACTTCCTTGGCGCTACGGCGCACATGCAACAGCGCAGGGCTTGCATCCAGCTCTATATCACGACGTTGCAAGCCAAGCACCTCGCCTTGGCGCAAGCCCAGCGTGCCGGCCAGCAGGACGCCAAGGGCGAGATTGGGCGGCATGGCGTCGGCGAGCGCCTGAACCTGCTCGCGGGTGGCTATCACATACACATGCTTCGTCGCCGGGCGCGGCACCTTGAACTGCACCGGGTTCACCTTGATGAGCGTCGAACCCTGATCGTCCAGCGGCTTTGTGGCGGCGGTTCTTTGTCGGCTTCGCCATGACACGCCTCTCTGATCGTCGGCAAGCACTAAGAGCGGTTAGGCGGTAAGCCCTAAAGCGGTACCGCTCAATTTACCGACTTTTCTACCCCAGAAAACGGTTCAAAACGTGCCGGAACGGAAAGCGGCCAGAATGCCGTAATGCCTCAAAAAACCCGGAATGCCGCCGTTTTGGCAATGAAAAAGCCCTTTTCCTATGGGTGGGAAAAGGGCATGAGCGGAGGATACGAGATTCGAAATATTGAACACGTAGAGATCGATGACGTTGATATAGCGCCGTTCTGCCGCTGAAGCGTTGAAAATAAAGGGTTTTGGTGATGTCAGGCAGGGTCATTTGCGACAGACACAGTCAAACTAACATCATAAATATCACATCATCTATGCTGGCCGCATGGCAAGGAATGATTTTGGCTGGGTGCGTTGCTATAAGGTCAATGATGGCAATGGCGGAAAGCGTAACAGGTATCAGGCTTCTTACCTGAATCCGAGGAATAAGGGGGAGCGTATCAATGCTCCGAGGCGTTTTGACCATAAGAGTGATGCGCATGCTTGGTTGGCTGAGGTGCGCAAGCAGATTGATGCCGGCGATTGGCGTACTCCCGAGGAAGTTCTTGCGGAGCGGCAGGCGGAAGACGCGGCTCAACGTAGGCGTGATATGCCTTTTCGGGAATTCGCAGATGAGTGGTTTGAGAAGAATGTGGACCGTTTCAGGCCGAGGACAAAGGAGACTTACAAGGGTCTTCTGAAAAGATATATCCTTCCGTTTTTTGGAGAGAGGCCTTTATCCCGGATTACCGTCGATTTGGTCAATAAATGGTACGGGGGATTGGCGGACAAGAAGACGGCAAGGGCCAATTCTTATGGTTTGCTCAAGCAGATCTTCAAATGTGCGTGTGAGCCGCCGGAGCAGCTTATGGAATTAACCCCTGTCGTATTCGTAGTGGCACGAACCGTGGCGTGAAGGAAGAAAGGCCTATAGCGGAGCCTGAGCAAATCAAGATGATTGCCGATGAGGTGGATCAGTTGACTGATGGAGATTATGGTCTGTCCATTCTTCTTGCTGCGTGGCTTTCGTTGCGTTCGGGGGAGGTTCGCGCACTCCGAGTCGGTGATTTCGATCTGGACAAGGAACTCTTACATGTCTCGCGGGCTTTGACGTATACGAAAGAGGACGGGTTCACTGAGGGTGAGCCAAAGACCAAGGCGGGCATTCGCACTGTGGGTATTCCCTCGTTTCTTGTTGCTGAGATACGTGCTTTTCTACGACGGAAGAAGATACTCACGAAGAAAACGGCGTTGCTGTTTCCGAATAAGTCCGGTGGCTATCTTCATGCGGCTGAGATAGAAAAACCGTTTCTTATCGCAAGAGATAAAGTGGGATGTGATGGCTTGAGATTTCATGATCTTAGGCATACCGGAAACTCATATGCGATGCAGACGGGATTGGCTACGATCTCGGATTTACAAAGGCGGGGTGGGTGGTCGACTCCTAGTATGGCACTGCATTATTCCCACTCGACGGATCGTCGGCAGCAGGCTATAACGAAGGCGCTGAACGACAGGGCATTGGGCAAGGATGACGACAGGACAGCGCCGGACAAGTCCGTTGACGACTCGAGCGGACTTCTCGATGTGATAAAGAGTCTGCGCGAGCAGAACGCGTTGCTTACTCGGCTATTGACTGAGAAAGCCTCGTGATGTTTGGTCGCGCAAGTTGTTGAACAAGGCCGCCTTGATGCGCATATAGTCGTGTTTGCCAACAAGGTTCAGGCATTCGATTTCGATGGCTTTGGAGTATCTGGAATATCGTTGCTGTATGGCTTGCATCGTCACACGGTATGAACGGGATTGGTTTCGAGTGACCAGTTGACGCTGCTGGGCCGCAATGTTTGCGTATGTCGCCAGACCGATATGCCTGTTCCGGTACAGCTTTGCGGACATGAAGGTCTCTGCGGCAAGGCAGTTCTCGAGGCGTATTCGCAAAGACTCACTGTCTAGAAGAAGCTTAAGGGCGTCCTCGGTCGAAATAGGTCCCGCTGGCGTTTTTTTGATTGCGTTATACAAACTGTCGGCCAGTTCATTGGAAGTGGCCTTGTCTAGAGTGCTTTGCAAGGCCCAGTACATTGACGCATACCATTCTTCGGGGCAATCAGGCTGTGCGGGGGGTTGGCGGGAAGGCTCCTTTCGGTACAACAGCAGATTCGTTGCCCTCAGATTCGCTTTCGTGTTCGTGCTGTTTCTCGCAACGTGGCGATTCGTATAGCCAAACACTGCATTAACCGTTGCAAGAGTCCGGACAGTAGAGCTATGCGCGTGCGACATGGCTTTCTCGTAGAGGAAGTTGCGGAGGGAACCCAACTGTTCCAACAATGGGCATATCTGGCCTAGATGGTCGATGACGCTCTGCCCCCGTTCTGGGGCTCGCAGCTGTTCCAACTGGGACTGAATTACTTTCAGGCATCTTTCGAGATTCGTTCTTCTGATCCTTATGTCCAGATCCGCTTCCGCTTCCTTCATGGACAAAAACTTTAATTGCCGGACGTCCCATTGACGTTGCTGATGTTCCATGTGTTGTGCGAAATGGCTTTATTCCAACATTTTCGAACTCCCGTTTTCCATGTTCGGCTTTGAAAACCCGTCGGTACATGGCTGAGCGGCGGCGCATCAAGGCGGTGCGACGGGCTGCTCAGATTGGTGTGCAAACTATGAGGAAAGTCCTCGTGGAAAAAAGAAAGCTCGCGCAGTATTTTGGCGTAAGCAAGCGGACAATCCAGCGGATCTCGGCGAATCCGATGATGATACGGGAGGCCGCGCGCGAAAATTGGAGATTCGATTCCGGTTGTTCTGGAATAATGGCAGAGGTGGAAGCCGAACTCGGCAAACGATGTGCGCCGGGTTGCGTACGCGCTAGGGCTTGGATGTTGGCTTTCGTCCCACCACAATTCATCAATGACGGTGAGATACAACGCGTGATCGCGGGTACACCAACGTGGTTGAAGCCTGCTTCGATCAGCAAGAAGTGGAAGGTCTCGAAGAAGACACTTTACCGGCATTTATCTGCTGAGGCATCAAGCCGGGCAGATCTGATCGCCTCGATGTGCTTGGTGGGCAGCGACCTTTTCCGCATCGAAGATATCGACGAGATTTACCTGCGGCGGTCAGATTTGCTTCGCTGAACTTCGGGCGGAACGTCTACAGCCGACGTTCCGCCCGATTATCTCAACTATAGTTTTTGCCTAGTTGCCGGTAGATATCCTTGGCTTCATCGAATTCATCGGACAGAATACGATCCGTGTTGTCTGAGTTGAGCAGGTCTATGTATTTGTTGGTGCCATCGATGGTGCTGACTGCTTCGATGCGTTTGAACTCGGCGGCATGTTCCTGGGCGTATGCTGCCAGTCCCTTGAGCTTAGTCAATGCATCCGGGAGCCAATCGCCATGGGGATCGACGATGAACGGCTTAATCGTCCCGTTATCCAGTTTCGAGAAGAAGACGAAGTCGGGCTGCATCGAATGCCATGAGCCTTCCTGCATGTAGGGGATTTGCAGCGCGTCCTTGGCCGCCCCGGAGGGGTTGCGGTACCACGCCACCGTTCCCTCACGCCCGAGCTCCTTGTCCAACACGGTAATCTCCAACGGCCTTAGTTTCACTGGATACATGTGGTCGTCGCCTTTGGCGAGAATGTGCTTTTCCCTGACTGGCAGAGCTGTCACGTTGCCGGACTTGTCGGCAGTGGTGCTATCGGCAAGTCCGTTGACCGGGGTGATGATCTCACCGAGCTTTGGATCCTTGGACGCTGCGATCACCTCCTCGATCTCCCCACGTTCGAAATCGCTGAGGCCGTAGATTTTATCGCGGTATTGGCTGAACAGTTCGTCGGCCTTGCCGGTGCAGCGGGAAGATATTTCCTCGACGATTGACTGTGTCCCGGCAATGGCTGCGATTCTCGCCTGCTCGTCAAGGATATCGAGATCGGGATTCTCTGATAGCCTGTGCGACAGGTACGGGTTTACCGCCTCCTTGGTCAAGGTGAGCTGTGCCTTGCGGAATTCCTGTTCGATGATGGTGTGGTCGGCATCGATACTGATGGTGTCGGTGGAGACCTTCTGCTCCGTTCTTGACGCCACGGACATATTGGCCTGCGCCTTGAACACGTCGTTCAAAGTGGTTTCATAGTCCTGCTTATGCAATATCGGCAACGAATCCAGCAGGTTGAAGATGAACTCTTTCGAGCTGCTGTCGGCCTGTTCGTCGATGCCGTAGAGCACCATCTTTCCCGCCAGATTGAGCAGCCGGTCGATGGCGTTGGCCGCAGGTCTTGGCTTGATATATGTGGGCAATTGAGCGAAAGCCGCTTTGACTTCTTCCGGGAGGGTGTTGTTCCATTCCAATTCGACCCGGTCGATGATGACCTTGCGGGTAGAATACTGGCTGATGGTGTCGTCAGTGAGATCGCCGGTCAGATATTCCGCGACTTCACGGACGGTGTCCGCGGCGAAGCGCGGCAGGAAACAGGTCACCGAATTCAGCAGTTCGTTGCCTTCCACTCGTTGCGCGAGCGGTGTTCGCACCATGCGGCCAATAAGCTGCATGATGTAGGTGCGGTCCTTGCCCGGTCGCAGGGAGAACAGCACTTCCGCCCTCGGGCAATCCCAGCCGGTGCTGATGGCTTCCTTGGCGAACAGGATGCGTATGGCGTGGTTCTCCTCCACGCTTTCGGGGGCCACGTATTTGACGTTGTATTTGCCGTTGGCGAGAACGATGTCCTGATGCTCGCCAAGAACATTAGCGAAAGCCCTTTGCGGGTCAAGGCCGGGAATGTGCTCTTTGATTTGGTCGCAGTAGTCCAATAGGAGGTTGTCGTCCGCGTTGTTCGGCAGTTGGATGACCATGAGCGGTACCACCTTATTCATCCCCAGATTCTGGGATTGGCAATACTCCCGCCATGTCCGAGAGGATTCCACCAGCGCTTCGCATGCCTTCTTCAGGAGTGCGTAGTCGTAATTGCCGCTTTCACCGGGCGAGAGCAGACTTATGGTGTCCTTGAGCAGGCCCGACTCCTGCACTTCCGCGGGGCTGACGGTGGATGAGCCGATGTTCGTCCGGTTTGTTCTTGCCGCCATGGCCTTTTCGAACCGTTCGATGGTCGCGGATATGCCGACTACGATGGGCATGGGTTTGCTTCCATCATGCCCATCGATTAGTTGCGCGTATATGGTTTGTCGGCTGTTGTCGTCGCTGCTGGTGCCGCCCATGCCCCTGTGAGCCTCGTCGAGAAACATGATCAGATCAGCATTGCCGTTCTCGATGGTGTTGCTGATCGTCTGCCAAATCGTCCAGTTGCGGCCGTTGCGCGGTTTGACGAGGTTGCTGGACTTGGATAGCTTCTGACGGTTGATGAAGTATACGTGGCCGCGTTCGAGTTCGGGTTGGTCGAATGAATCGTCGATGGTAACCATGCACGGCAGGAGATAGTCGGACGCCTCGCTGAAGCGGTACTCGGTCTGCGCATTCAGATCAGGGCTGTCCGTGACCCATAGCACGCTGACGCTTTCGTGCGGCTGGGCGTCCAACGTTTCGGAACCGAAAAAGAGGCTTTCAATGACGGCTGCACTCATCACGGTCTTTCCCGCGCCTGTTGTGGCTGTCAGGGAAGTGGTGATAGGTTTCTTCCGCAAATGGTATAGGTCAATGGCGGCTTCGATGTTTTCCAGCAAGGTTTTCACCGCTTTGGCTTGGAAGTCCTTGAGCTTGAACAGCATGGATCAGTCCTCTCCCTGATTGATCTTGAACGAACGTAGATAGGATTCGTAAAGACGCAGTGGCTCCACTCCATCCGGTAGTTGCATGGCCACATCCTGATACCGCGAATCCTGATCAGTGACGATACAGACCAAGCGAATACTCCCGTCATGCTCTCCTAGATCTTGGAGGAATTGACGCGAGTATCTGTAATCGAATAGAACCGCATACGTGTCAGCGATGTCATAGTCTTTTCGCCGCTCTGCTATACAACGTCCTTCGCTTCCCGCTCTTAGCCACAGTAGGGGTGCGATGGCTTCGAACGCGTGATCCAGTTCCACGTTGATCTCGTCCTCATATGTCAGATCATAGAAAACTGCGTTCTCTTCGAAACCGTCTGACATGGGGAATTCATCGGAGAACTTATAGTTGCCCTTGATCGGAGTGCCATCGGGGGTTTCGCCTATGATGGCAGCCTTGATACGGGGTTTGGAGATATATTCGCAGATACCGTGTTGCTCCCATTCTGCATCTCCTTGTCTATGCTCGGCTTTGGTGAGTTTTTTCCCTTCATCTTCGGAGACTTCGTTGTTGGTGACGCAAATGCAACGACGACATCCATTGTCCTGATGATTCAATCGCATGACAGCGTGTGCCGTCGTGCCTGAACCTGCAAAGAAATCAAGGATCAAAGCATTAGGTTTATTGGCTACGAAAAAGCGGAGTGTGTCTTCGACTGCATATAGGGACTTCGGGAAAGGAAAACTGCGCTTGGGGATGAACGACCTCAGTAAGGTAGATCCATAATCGCCAGCGCTGAAATCCTTTTTCGTCCATGTAGTCATTGGACGAATTGGCTTGTCTAATGTCCCAAGAATGAGAGTGCCGTCCTCATCTTTGCCTTGGACTTCAATGGATCCGTTCTCTATCTGGCGGATTGTTCCTTCCTGCAAGTGATAGATGGCTCTTTTATGGCTGGCTGGTTTCCATGGCCCAAATTTGATATATCCCTTTGACTGTTTATCGATGAACGTACTTGGCTGAACGCCCCATGTGGCCTCTTCGCCGTTTGCTGCTATTGGAAATACTGCGAAGCATCCTTCCGGCACCGGCAGATTATTGCGCTGTACATTCAAATCTGGAGCATCTCCCACGCCCTGATATGACCCGTCTGCAAGAGAGAAGTAGACGGGGTAGAAAAGGTTTGGGCGAGCTGAGCGTTTGCCTGTGGCTCCACGTCTCGCCAGTCCATCCCATCTGACAGGACGCTCAATTATGCGTTCATGGAGCATGTCCTCCGTAGTGGGCTGGACTTCGGCCTCACCAATGAAAACGATAAAGATATATTCATCTGAGCGGCTAAACATCGAACCACGAGAGGATCCGCTGGGATTGATGACCGCAGTAATCATTTGGATCCTGGCACTTGGGAAAGTCTGCTCCAGCAATAAACCGAGTCGTAGATATTCCTTCTCGTCAATGGTGACGATGAGTACGGAGTCCTTGGGATTGAGCAGCCTTTTGGCGAGTTTGAGTCGGCGCTCCATCATGGCGAGCCATTTGGAGTGTTGGTAGGCATCGTTGGAATCGACATAGTCGTTGTTGTATTTCCAGTCGTGTGCGCCGGTGTTGTACGGCGGATCGATGTAGATGCAGTCCACTTTCCCCTCGTATGGATAGAGGAGTGCTTTAAGGGCGTGGTAGTTTTCGCCGTTGATTACCACTTGGTACGGTTTGTCTCCGCCCCTTTGGATCTCTCCCGTTTTCTTTAGTCCGGGGAAGATGGGCTTGTCGAATTCGGATAGCACCACGAGGTCGGCGGTGCTGGCTGATTCCGTAAGATGCTCATCGTTGACTTGCCGAGTCAGTGTTGCTGTGTCACCGTTAAGTGCAGATACTCGCCAAGCCACCTTATTATCGGTTTTCTCGAAGCTGCCGCGCGGCGGGAGTATGTTGACAAGATCGCCTTTACGGGCCCTGCGTCCATAGAGCCTTACGTTTTCCGGGATATGTCGTTCGAAGTTGAGGCCGAAGGGGCGTCGATCCGTGTATGCCTTCACTTCGTTGGCAATGGCCTTGGCCAGCTGGGGATTCGTCTCAGCGACTTTGTCGATGAGGTCATACAGCGCGGACATGCTGTTCTCCTTGTTTTTCTTGGTGATGCTTAATTGTACGTCCGCGGCTGTCATGGCATGACAAACACACCCGTGCGCGACGAAGCCGGAGTCCATAACTTGGAATTGTCGGCGCGGATGGACCGCGTTGCACGAGCGAAAGGAGTTATATGGCTCAGAAATTGTTAGTTATGTCGAAGGCGGAAGCGGTGGCGCTTATCGCTGCTGCGGGAGGTTTCGAGGGGTCGAACGACCCCATGCCGGTAATGATGGGGCGCATGGACGGCGAGGGAGAAAACGCGCACTGGGTTGAGGCCAAGGAGCAGCTGCGTTTCCGCGGAATGCCAGTTTGGCAGTTCTCTGTGGCGATCTCGCAGATCTCGTCGATGAACGGAATCGTTCGCCCGGACACTTTGCGAATCCTGTTCCCGAACCCGACGAAACCCAGCTACGACGAGATGCTCCCAGCCGGTGATTCGCCTACGAAGGATCCGCTGATCTGAAAATAGGGGGGGGCGGGAACCGTGGGCTTCCGCCCTTCATTCTCAATGCTTCAGGAGAATTTTATGAAAAAAAGTATTTCGAGTTTGACTATTTTAATGCGATGGTTGTGCTTGCAGGTCTTATCTGCCTGCGCCAGCGACTCGAGGCGGCGGGGCAAAAGGGTAAATTGTTCTGGAGGGTTGAGCACCTTCGCCAGATCTTTTCCAGCTACGAATATGTTTCGGAGAACCCTCAATTGCGCCGCTTTCGCCTTTGCCGCGGGGATGCGCTGATCTTTGAAGTGGCTTGGAAATTCGTTTATGGAACTGACACTGAGAGTGATTACCAGCGGTTGTTGCAACTTGAGCCCCGGCTAAGGATGAGCGATGATGCGTGACGAACTATCGAACTTCGCTCGCCAGATCTGGACTGGACTGCGTGGTTTTGCCAAATTCGTGTGGAAGATAATCACGCTGGAACCGCCTGCGCCGTCATGGGCTGACATATTCGCTTCCTGTTGGGTGCAGGGGTGCGTGTGCCCAAGGATTTGGTCTTTCCGGACCCGATCAGCGGTATGCAACGTTTATGGTGGCCGCTCCTCGTCAGTTATAGGCCTACCTCTGGTGATGACAGCTTTGTGTTTCGTTTACGCGCGTGGCCAGGGCAGCAGACGGTCCAGCAGATTATAAAAGCCCTGCCGCTGATTGAATCGGGCATGGAACACAAAATCTGGAAGGTCGAGCCTGTTACCGGGGACGTCAATGCGATAGACATATCGGCTGGTACTCCTCCCTCATTCGAGGCATTGTCGATACCCGAGCAAATGCGGCTCTGCCGCCCTTCGGATGCGGACTGGCGTATCTATATGGGATGGAACGTGCTTGGCGAGGAAGTGCATTTAGATCCTCATAATAAGAGCGCGTTGCTTCTGACAGGCGAACCGGGCTCTGGAAAGTCGGTGTTGCTGCTAAGGCTGCTTCGAAGCTGGAAGAAGTCCGGCGCCATCGTCCATATTGCCGATTTCAAGCGCAGCGGCGACTTTGATGATCTTGGTGCGGATGGGTGTCCGGTGCTGGGCGATGATGTCGATGCGGTCATAACGATGCTGGAGAAGGCGCGGGACGTCATTGACGGCAGGGTCGTCCGAATGGCCGAGCTCCAGCAATCGAATTACTGGAATTACCAGCCTGATGCGCGTCCTCCGCTATATGTCGTCGCCATCGACGAAGTGCAGGAACTGCTGGAAACCAGTGGCGTGACGAAGGAGCAAAAGCAGAAAGCCGAGCATGCCGCGGCTTTGCTGAGGTCGTTGGTCAAGTTGGGGCGTAGCGCAGGGGTGTTCGTTGTACTCAGCACCCAGAAGTCAGACGCGACAGCCATACCGACAAACCTGCGCGACCAGATGGGACTACGCATCAGCGGCAGACAGTTCACTCCCGAAGCCAGCAAGGCCGCGTTGGGTTCGGTCCCCGACGGTTTTCGCCCTGACGATACCGATGTCGTGCCGGCTAACACTCCGGGACGCATGGTCATGGTCGGGCAGGGCGCGCCGTTCGTGTTCCAGTGCGCTGGGTGATCGGTAGCAAGAGAAAAAGGTCGGTGGTGAAGGACGGAGACGCGAGCCGCGAAGCGGCGTAGCGTCGCAGTCCAAGCCGCCGACCTTGTGTTTTGGGGAATATTACCCAAAACACAACTTAGGTAGCAGGGTAGGTGTGTTATGGAAGGAAGCGGACAAAGATGAGTGGTCCGAAAGAACCGGAGACAGGTGCGGAAAAAGAGAAGAAGGCATTGGAGACAGGCGAGGGAATCCCGGAGAGGGATCGAGCCAAAGTGGAAACTCGTTCCCGTGATTGGTGCGTGACTCAGCATCTGGAGGCCTCGGATTCCATCACGTTGGAAGACTATGTCGATCATGTGAGGGAGTTTTTCGATGCGGGGGCCTTGCAAATGGAGTTGGGAGAGCATACCGATACGGGCATACCCCACATTCAGGCTTTCTTCCAAGGACAACCGAAGCGCTTTTCCACGGTGGTGAGGTTTTTGGAATCCATTCTCGGTGTGAAACATCCTTATGTGGACAAGCGCCGCGGCACTGTCAAGCAGGCCGTCAGTTATGCGCAGAAAGATGACACCCGGGTCGAGGGGACTTCGCCGGTCGTCTTCGGCGAGATCAACATGCGTGAGTCGCAAGGCAAGCGTGAGGATCTTCTAGATCTCCGCAAGATGGTGGATGCCGGATTGACGGTGGATGAGATATTGCTGGAGGACGTCGAGGGCAAGGCTGCGCGGTATGTTGGCTGGCTTGACCGGCTGGTGGCTGCGAGAGATGCGAAAAAGATGAGTGAGCGTTTGCAGCGTGATCTGCATTGCACGTTCATATGGGGCAAGACTGGCGTCGGCAAAACTCGATATGCGCTGGAGCAGGGCAGATCGCTCGGTAAGGTTGCTCGCATTGTGGATTACCGCCACCCGTGGGATATGGTTGATATTGATACGGATGTGATTGTCTGCGACGAATATAATGGTCAGCTGGATCTGACTGAGTTTTTGACAATACTCGAGGGGTACGGGGCCTCGCCAATGCGGGCTAGGTACCGCAATCGATGGCCGAATTACTCACAGGTCTATGTTCTCAGCAACACAGCCTTGAACGAGATGTATTCGTATGAGCCTTCCGAAAGGCGGCGTGCTCTGTTTCGGCGGTTCGACCGCATACAGTATATGTTCGTTAAACAGTTCGGTAAGAATCGCGGAGAACGGCGTCTTGTGGACATCGACCAAAAAAAATACGGGGCTGCTTATCTTGTTGAGCCGCCTATCTCGGAGATACTTGCTCAAGTCGATCCACTTCGGGCGGAGGACCTGTTTCTGCCGTCTTCGGCAGACGGTGAAGATATCGTAAAAGAAGGTAATCACATAATTACCGCATAAGTTGAGTGCGACATATGCCTAGAAACAAAGAAAACCGTTGGAATTCCAACGGTTTTCTGTTGGCGGAGGATACGAGATTCGAACTCGTGAGGCTGTTACACCAACACGCTTTCCAAGCGTGCGCCATAGACCACTAGGCGAATCCTCCATGCCGTACTATGCTCGGTGAAACCGTGCTCAGTAGGCAACTCGAATAAACTACCACAGGTCTCGGATAAGTGCATACTCGGCGTGGCGTGAGTTCGAATCTCGTATCCTCCGTCTCCGATTTTTGGTGCGCGGACAGCTTTGTCGCTCGCGTCTCTCGTCTTTTGGCTGTGCAAATGCATCGTGGATGAGAAGTCTGCCTCATGCTGAGCTGCGCAGTCGCACAACAGTACAGCCGTGCAGTCAAAAAAACACACAGCCGCATAGCCGCACAATATGAGGGGATGTTACCGCTCACATGCTGGAATCGCAGTCAGCATTGAGCGCCAATCTTTCAAATAGTGAGACATTTTAATGGCTCTTGAATGACGAAACCAGCTCTCAATACCGCACATCTACTAG
>CXVQ01000035.1_pt1 | contig 5687 bp, 4 predicted proteins | sample 940721 | NCBI WGS metagenome assembly CXVQ01 (sample SAMEA3493534, study PRJEB9703) | human gut metagenome | biome: ENVO:mammalia-associated habitat; material: ENVO:feces | place: Bangladesh | collected 2010-01-06
GTTGGAATAATGCCATTCTTATATTAAGGCCTTGATTCCGCAAACTACAATGTGTGGGACAACACCAGAAAAATGGCGGAATTCCTGCATTGTCCCATTCGGAGACACGATGCGAAAGTGGGCGCTTGGTATGCGAAGGGCCTCTGCACCGAATGAATCGGTACAGAGGCCCTTTATCTGGCTCCCCTCAGAGAGAGGAGCCAGATAAGAGATCAGTCCTCGAAGGGATCAAAGTCGCGGCGAACGCGGCGGCGCGGGCGCTCGGAGCGCTCTTCACGGTCGGCACGGTAGTCGTCGTAGTTGTCGTCGGTGGCGTAACGCGGGTTACGGTCGGAGCCGCGGCCACGGCCGCCACGAGAACCACGGCGGTCATCACGATCGCCACGGTCATCGGAACGACGGCGACGCGGACGATCCTCGTAGTCATCCTCGAAATCGTCGGAACGACGGCGACGCGGACGATCATCATCGCGGGAATCGCGGTCGTCACGGTCGAAGTCGCGGTCATCGGAACGACGGCGACGCGGACGATCCTCGTAGTCATCCTCGAAATCGTCGGAACGACGGCGACGCGGACGGTCGTCATCACGGTCGAAGTCATGGTCATCACGATCGGAACGACGGCCACGGCCACCGCCACGGCGATCATCACGGCCACGGCTACCACGGCGATCATCACGATCGCCACGGCCACCACGGGAACCGGCGTTGTTCTCCTGATCCTCGAAACCGGGGATGGCCAGGGAAATCTTGCCGCGATCGTCAACGCCCTGCACGACGACCTCAACGGTGTCGCCTTCCTTAAGCACGTCCTCAACGGCGTCGATACGCTCGCCGTTGGCCAGGTTGCGAATCTGGGAGATGTGCAGCAGACCGTCGGTGCCGGGAGTGAGGTTCACGAAAGCACCGAAGCTCGTGGTCTTGACGACCTTGCCGTTGTAGGTCTCGCCGGCCTCAGGCACGTGCGGGTTGGCGATGGAGTCGATGATGGACTTGGCCTTCTCGGCGGCCTCGCCACCTTCGGAGGAGATGAAGACGGTACCGTCATCCTCGATAGCGATCTCAGCACCGGTGTCTTCCTGAATCTGGTTGATCATCTTGCCCTTCGGGCCGATGACCTCGCCGATCTTCTCGACCGGAACGGTGGTGGTGATGATGCGCGGAGCGAACTCGCTCATCTCAGCCGGGCCGTCGATGCACTCGTTGATGACCTCGAGAATCGTGGCGCGAGCTTCCTTGGCCTGCTGCAGAGCGGCGGCCAGGATATCGGCGGGGATGCCGTCGAGCTTGGTGTCGAGCTGCAGGGCAGTGATGAACTCGGAAGTACCGGCCACCTTGAAGTCCATGTCGCCGAAAGCATCCTCGGCACCCAGGATATCGGTGAGGGTCTTGAAGATGTGCTGGCCATCAACATCGCCGGACACAAGGCCCATGGCGATGCCGGCAACCGGAGCCTTCAGCGGCACACCGGCAGCGAGCAGGGACAGCGTGGAGGCGCACACGGAACCCATGGAAGTGGAACCGTTGGAACCGATGGCCTCGGAGACCTGGCGAATGGCGTAGGGGAACTCTTCGCGGCTCGGCAGCACCGGCACAAGAGCCTTCTCGGCGAGGGCACCATGGCCGATTTCGCGGCGCTTCGGGGAGCCGACGCGACCGGTCTCACCAGTGGAGTACGGCGGCATCTCGTAGTTGTGCATGTAGCGCTTGGACTGCGGACCGGACAGAGCGTCGATCTGCTGCTCCATCTTGAGCATGTTCAGGGTGGTGACGCCCAGAATCTGGGTCTCGCCACGCTGGAACAGGGCGGAACCGTGCACGCGAGGCACAATGTCCACCTCGGCGGACAGGGTGCGGATGTCGCGCAGGCCACGGCCGTCGATGCGGTAGTCCTCGGTCAGGATGCGGCGACGCACGATCTGGCGCTGCAGCTCCTTGAAGGCGTTACCGAGTTCCTTGTCCTTCTCGGCATCGTCCATATCGGTGAACTCGTCCGCGAGCATCTCGCGCACGTGCTCCTTGATCTCGTGGATGCGGTCCTGGCGCGGCAGCTTCTCGGCGATGGAGAGGGCCTCGTCCAGATCCTTGTGAGCGATCTCGTCGATGCGGGCGTACAGCTCGTCGGTGTACTCCGGGAAGAGCTGGAATTCCTTGGTCTCCTTGGCGGCGATCTTCTTGAGTTCGTCCTGAGCCTCGCAAATCACCTTGATGAACGGCTTGGCGGCCTCAAGACCGGCGGCCACGACTTCCTCATCAGGCTTGGTCTGGCCCTCGTCGTAGATGAGGTGCCAGGCGTTCTTGCCGGCGCCGGCCTCGATCATGGCGATGGCGACGTCACCGTTCTCGACAACGCGGCCGGCGACCACAATCTCGAACACGGCGCGCTCACGCTCGCTCCAGCGCGGGAAGGCGACCCACTGGCCGTCGATCAGGGCCAGACGCACACCGGAGACCGGGCCTTCGAACGGCAGACCGGAAATCATGGTGGAGGCGGAGGCGGCGTTCAGGGCGATGACGTCGTAGGCGTCATCAGGGTTCACGGCGAGCACGGTCTCGACGACCTGCACCTCGTTGCGCAGCGTGTGCGGAAACAGCGGGCGCAGCGGACGGTCGATGATGCGGCAGGCGAGGATGGCCTCGGAGCTCGGACGGCCTTCACGGCGGAAGAACGAGCCCGGGATCTTGCCGGCGGCGTACATCTTCTCTTCAACGTCGACGGTCAGCGGGAAGAAGTCGTAGTTCTCCTTCGGGCTGGAGCCGGCGGTGGTGGTGGACAGAATCATGGAATCGTCATCGAGGTAGGCGGCCACAGCACCATCAGCCTGCTGTGCCAGGCGGCCGGTCTCGAAGCGCAGCGTGCGCTTGCCAAACGTTCCATTGTCGATTACGGCCTCAACGGCCTTGATTTCGGGACCCTCCATTAGGGTTCCTCCTTCTTTAATTTTCTTATTATTCCTACATACTGTGCTGCGGTTTGGCGACTCGCTTGAACCGCAACTGTCCTCTTCAGCGGACGTCACATACCTTGTTTCAACTGGCCCCTTGGCCGTCGTTCCTCGTGTCAACCCCTTCATTCGGGTTCTCTTGTCGGCCTTACCTGCTGGCCTATCCTCTAACCCTCTTGCCGTTGTTGCCGTTGGCTGGCGATATGTAAAACGCCCGAGCACCATCCTAGGTGCTCGGGCGGAAGTCTTCAATTATCGACGCAGACCCAGACGCTCGATGAGGGAGCGGTAACGGTTGATGTCAACGCGCTTGAGGTAGTCAAGCAGGCGACGACGGTCACCGATCATCAGCTGCATACCACGACGGGAGTGGTGGTCGTGCTTGTGTTCCTTGAGGTGCTCGGTCAGGTCGGCGATACGCTTGGACAGCAGAGCCACCTGGACCTCGGGGGAACCGGTGTCACCTTCGTGCGTCGCGTACTCGTTGATAATCTGGGTCTTCTCGTCAGCCGTCAGTGCCACGGCATCCTCCTTAATTGTGTCGTTGCGCGGTGTTCCGGGCGGTGCGCTCGAAACGCTCTCTATCCGCGGGCGAAATTACGCCAAATGAAAACTATACGGCAATGCACAGACAGCCAACCAGCCGATTGGTCACACCGCGGTAAGCAGTCCGCCAAACAGCACCACGAACAGCGCGACACCTTCGATAACAAAGTACAGAATAAAGCTGGCCCAGCTTTTGGTCAGCACGTTCAGCGGCGAGGTCTTCTTAATGACCACCAGCAAACCCACGAATATCACGGCGTACACGGCAACACCGATTGCCGCTGCCAGTATGCCAAGATTCGCCGCATTCGCGATGTTGGATTGTTCGCCGTAAACCACATACGTCGAATACCAGAAATGGAGATTGAGCATGCTCAGGCCAGCAATGAACTGTTCGGCCGCAAGGCCCACCACGAACACAATCAGCCATGGCCACGAGGGGGAAACGACGATGGCCATCACCAGGCCCACGTAAGCAATCACTACTACAGTCCAACCGACCAGTGCGATACCCTGCGCAGATACGTCGCCCAGCGCGGCGACCACAGCTTCGGTGTTGTTCACGGCGAACGAACGGCCGAGCCAATAAGGGGCGATGATAGCGGCGAGCACGGCCAGAATGGTCACCGCCCAGCGCACGGGGTGCGAGCGACGACGTTCGATATCCGCCAAAGACAAGTCGGTCTCGGGAATGGATGCTTCAGGATGCTTGGAAACCTCGACAGTCTCCACCTTGCTGCCCACGATTTCCGTTGCCTCGTTAGGTTCTTGCTCGTTGGGTTCTTGCTCCATGCACCGCCTCGCCGATTACCTGCTTATTGCCGATTATTGCGATGCCCATCTTAGCGTGCGTGTTGGGCAAGTCTCCGATACGATCGATTACTCGCCCTGGTCCTCACCATGATCCTCGCTACGATTCTCCTTATCCGAATCCGCGGGAGCAACGTCATTATTGCCCGCAGACGAGCCCCGCTCGCCCGATTCGCGTTTCGGAAGCGAGGAAGATGATGCTCTGCTCCCCCGCCGCCCGCTATGCAGCAAAGCCTCAAGCATATCGACCTGCCGCTCCAGCTCATCGATACGCCGTACTTGCTGAGCAATCAGCAGGTCACGCAAATCATTGTTCTGCTCTTTGCGGGAGATGGGGAAGATGATGGCGCGGCGTTCAGGAGATACGTGGAAATCGGATTTGCTGTCGGCTTTCGCCGCAATCGCGGCACCCTCCGTCTCACGCCACTCGTTCGCAGTATCTGACGTTCCAGTGGTTCCCGATCGATAAAACTTCGAATGCGATACCCCCCCAGGCTGTTTTTCTCGGCGGGTTCCGGCGCTTCGGCACCCAGGATTTCATCCTGTGCCTCGCGCCAGCGGGCAAGGCAACGTTCGATGCGCTTGTACCCGATCAGAGCGGAATCGAGCCCGGCCTCACGGAACAAACGCACCGGCGAGGCACCTTCGTTATAACGGGTCACGCAATACCGTTTGAAGTCGTCAGTGTAGGTAATGCGTTTCGAAGTGGCTTCCGCCACCGCCGGCAACGACTTCAGGTACTTGACCTCTTCGGGGCTAAAGGCCCCTCCACCGACAGTCATTTTCACCCCTTACATCTCTGGAAAGTCCGTTCGCATCCCCTGAATATGGGGGCATGTCATAGTTTGGGATGATAGCAGTTGTTATACGGACTTTTCTAACCCCTAGTAGGGTAGGTTTCATCCCCGATATTGAGATGAGGGAAACGATAGGGAAGCATGATGGACGGCCATCAGTGTCCAGAACTGATGGCCCTCCATATCTCGCAAAACGGCCTATGACGGCCTATGTATGCTTGAGTGTCGAATCCTCAGGCAATGATTATGGAAAATAGACGCTATTAAGCGTCACCATCCCCATCATCATTACCAGCATCAGCAGTACCGCCAGCAGCACTATTATCGCTAACAGCGCTAGCGGCTTGGACACTAACCGCCAACAGATTATGAATCAGTTGGCGGAGCTCCTCATCCGAAGCCTGTTCCTTTTCTTTCGCGGTTCGTTCATCCTCCGCAATGAGAATAGCCAAAGCTTCGCGAAGCCTGTCACGCCGATTGTCCCGCCTGAATAGATGAATTGCTTCACCCATAAGAATGGCAAACAGCACGATGAGTCCAATAAGCAGCATCAAGTTAGCAGGCATTATCTCCTGAGAGATATTCATAT